>Ga0078894_10000163_pt1 | contig 41890 bp, 40 predicted proteins | sample LauGreSu1BDMLBSD_2_FD_67506 | JGI IMG/M metagenome (GOLD analysis project Ga0078894, IMG submission 67506) | Freshwater lake microbial communities from Lake Michigan, USA - Su13.BD.MLB.SD (version 4) (version 4) | ecosystem: Environmental > Aquatic > Freshwater > Lake | place: Lake Michigan...
AATTTTGATTGCAAATATACTATTTTTGTGTGAGAAATAAATAAAAATGTTAGCAATTGGCGATATTCTTGTAAGTGAAGAAATTTTTGAAAAAAAGTTTGTTTGTGATCTTCAGAAATGTAAAGGTGCATGTTGTATAGAAGGGGATTGTGGTGCGCCATTAAAAAAAGATGAGATTGAAATTCTAGAAAAAGAATATGAAAATTATAAGCCTTATTTGACTTCAGAAGGAATTCAAGCTATAGAACAACAGGGTTTTTATGATGAAGATGTGGATGATAAATCTACCAATACTCCATTGATAGATGGTGGCCCCTGTGCATACATTAATTATAAAGATGGGATTTCATATTGTGGAATAGAAAAAGCCTATTTAGAAGGAAAAACTTCTTTTCGCAAGCCCATATCCTGCCATTTATATCCTATTCGTGTTTCGGGAGTAGGTGAATTACAAGCTGTAAACTATGAAAGATGGAGTATTTGTGCAGATGCTTGTACATTGGGCGAGTCTTTGTCTGTGCCTGTGTATAAATTTCTAAAAGAGCCTATAGAAAGAGCGTTTGGAAAGACGTTTTATGAAATATTAGAAGACTATAACACTAAAAATAATGGTTAAACCCCTTTAAATATTCTGCCTAATTTTTCTAAGATTTTTTGTGAAATTTGCCCATTTACAACTTTGTATTTAGATTTTGAAAAAGTAAAGATAAAAGGGGCCTCGTATGCCAAAGCAATCACTCTAGAAATACCTCCTAATTTCCCAATACCTAATGCAATGATATCATCGAAAAAAGCATAAAGTGCCATTAAGTTTTTTAAATCATTAACACTATCCGTTTTGGTGATTATTTTCATTATATCTGGAGAATAGGATTGAATTTGTTTACATGTTTTTGAAAGCTCTTTGATATGTGGTGTTTCTATATAATTGTGGTGTGAAATAATGGTTTTGCATTTATATTTTTTTGCCAATTTCAATAATGCCTCAATGTCTTCTTTAGGTGTTTCAAAATCAATATCTACATAAGCTGCTCCATTTTGTATCGCTACTTTCAAGGATTGAATTCGTTGTTCATGTGTAGTTCTATTATTTTCTCTATAAGTAGCAATAAGATTTTTGGAATGTCGGAAAATAATAGCAATTTCTTGATCTTTAAAGTTTGAAAAGTCTAAACGTACTTCGGTAAGCATATTTAGATCAATATTTCTCAATAAGGCGTCCAATTTTTTTTCATATATAACCAAACACAGCTTCATACCTATTAAATTTTAACTAAATTGTACAGATCTATAAAAAAGTTTGGATAGGATTTTGAGACTACAGAGATGTCTTCAATAATAGTCTCCTCCTGATTTCCAAGCGCAAATATAGAGAATGCAAGAACAATTCTATGATCTTTATAGTTTTTTAAAAAAAATTTGTTAAAATTTTGCCCCCCTTTAATCATCATATTATCGTCAATAATTTCTATTTCACCTCCTATGTTCTTGATTTCATTGAAGATAACTGCTGCACGATCACTTTCTTTATTGTGTAATCTCTTAACACCTTTTAACGTAGTGATTCCCTCGCATCGCAATGCCAATACAGCCAAAATAGGGAATAAATCAGGACAGTCTGTAGCATCAAATTCAAAACTTTTTAAATTATGCTTTGATACAGCAATAGAATTTTCTGAAAAAGTAATATTTGCTCCACATTGTTTCAATACATCAATTATCTTTCGATCGGCTTGTTTGGAATGTATTTGAAGACCGTGTATAGTAATAGTACCATACAATGCTCCTGCTACTAAAAAATAGGCAGCACTACTCCAGTCGCCTTCTACTTTAGCTTCAATAGGACGAAAAATTTGAGTTTTAGAAAATGTATATGTATTATCATTCTCCTGAATGTATATGCCAAATTGTGAAAGAGTATCTATTGTTAGGTCCAAATAGGGTTTGCTCACATTATTTTTCAATGAAATAGTGTGTGGCGTTTTGTGTGCTGCTAAAGCATATAAATAAAGCAATCCCGTAATATATTGTGAACTTTCAGTAGAATCTATCTCAATATCTTCAGGACGAAATGGACCTTTTATTTTAAAAGGTAATTTCCCTTGATTTGATTCAAATGGGATATTGAGTTTTTGAAAAATTTCTTCAAAAAACATCATGTTTCGATTTAGAATACTTCCCGATCCTTCAATAACTGATTCGGAGTGTTTTGATGCCATTATGGCCGTAAACATTCTAGCGCTGAGTCCACTTTCGCTGCAATGAATATGAAGTTTTTTATCTGGAATGCCATTTGAAATGATTTCGATACTATTTTCAGAAATAAAATTAAGGGTAGCGCCACAAGTTTTTAAAATATTTAATGCAGCTATTTCATCGTCAGAATGTCCAAAATTGTGCAAAAGACTTTTGCCTTTTACTAGTAACATGCCTGCTAAAAGTCTTTGTGAATGACTCTTGGAAGGAGGTGCATGAAGTTCTCCATTTATATTCCCTACAAATTTAATTGTTTTTTGCATCTAAAAATTCTATGAGTAAGGGTCTAAGACTTTCAAAAGATAGTTTCTGTATATTCGCTTTCCCTAATTTTTCAAGTACAATAAAATCTATAAAATTTGAGTTCATTTTTTTGTCATGTGTAATTTTCTGCATCATAATGTCTACATCAAATGAAAAAGATGTAGGAAGAAAATATTGATTTAGAAGAGATTTGATTTTTAAAGAAGAAATGGACGTATTATTATTTTCGGAAATAAAACAAGCAAACATCATACCAATTGCTACCGCTTTGCCATGTGAAATTTTATACTCCGATTCAATAGCATGGCCTAAGGTATGCCCAAAATTGAGTATTTTTCTTGTTCCTTTGTCAAAAGGATCTTCTTCTATAATTGAACATTTTATATCAATACAGCTTTTGAATAGGGCAATTAATTTTTCTTCCGAAAACGACTCATATTCAAAATGAAAAAATTCTAAAAATTCTAAAATTGCTGGATTTGCTATGCATCCATATTTTATAATTTCGGCAAACCCATCATTGAAGTCTTCTTTTTTCAACGATTTTAAAAATGATAGATCATATGCAATAAATTCTGGTTGTGCAATGGTGCCAATAACATTTTTAATGGCTCCAAAATTTAAGCCATTTTTACCCCCAATTGAAGCATCTACGCTACTCAAAACCGTAGTAGGAAAAAGTCCAAATGGGATCCCTCTCTTATAACAAGACCCAACAAATCCCAAAATATCGGATACAATTCCACCGCCCACTCCTATCAAAAGGTGATTTTTGTCAACATTGAGCTCAAGTAATTGTTGTATATAAACTTCTAAATTGTCAAAATTTTTTGAATTTTCATTTCCCTCAATCATTACAATTTTTTCAATATTCAGAAACTTGGAGGGATGTGCTTCCCAAACATTTTTATCAACAAAATAGCAAACATTTGTTCCTTTTTCATGTTGTTGTTTTACAAAATCTTCAAATTTTGAGTTGAACAAAAGTTGGGTTTTGCATGAAAAATGTATATTGTAGGACTTATTTACTGCCATAAATGTTATAAATTGCAAATTTACGAAATTATTATTCTATTAAACATCATAAATGCGCTATTTTTGCGTTAACCAATTCAATTATGCTCAAATGTCATTAATAAATAGAAGATATAATTTAAAATTAGCAGAGGATAATGTCTCTATATGCTATAGTTCTATTTATTTTAATCAATTTTTATGTTCTTAGATTATAATATTTTTTTAATTTTTAATGCATGTTGAGAAATTATAAATTGTGTCTTTTTTTAATGTTCATTATTTCATGCAAATTAAATGCACAAGACGCCCATTATTCTCAAATAGCTAATTTTGGATTGTTTTATAATCCTGCACATACGGGAAATTTTAATGGAAATAGTCGTGCAACAGCTATTTTTAGGAATCAAAATATTGCAGTAGCCAATACGCCTATGACGGGTGTATACAATTCGTACGGAGCCTCATTTGATTCTAAAATTTTTAAAGAAAATACAGGTGACAATACTTGGTCAATAGGGCTATTATTCAATGGAGATCATGCTGGAGAAGGCACACTTTCTACGCATGATATAAGTATTTCTACATCGTATAAATTGGCTTTAGATCGATATGGATCTTCTTTTTTATCGGCAGGAATTCAAGGAGGATTTACTTCAAAGAGAATTTTTTCGAACGATTTAATTTTTGAAAATCAAGTAGAAGGGTTTGAATTTAATCCTCAAATTCCTAATTTTGAAACATATCTTGATGGAAGATCGCAAATCCAAGCTAATTTTAACATAGGATTGATTTGGCAGCAAAAAGTCAATGATGGATTTGGCTATCAAATGGGATTTGCGATATATAATCTCAATAGACCCAATCAATTTTTCTATGAAAATTCTTCGAGTAGTGTATATAAGCGTTATGTAGTTCATGCGGGTACAGAATTTTTTGCAGATGAGTCCTTGGTAATAGCACCGTCAATTGTTTATATGAAACAAGGACCTGCTTTCCAAACAAATATGAGTATGATAGTCAAGAAAAACTTGAATGAATATTTAAATGTATTAGGAGGAATTCGATACCGGCTTAAAGATGCTTTTATAATTCAAGCGGGTATGGAGTATCAAAAGTATAGAATAACAGCCAGTTATGATTTCACGGTATCTGGATTAAGCAGCGCCAATAAAACTCAAGGGGCTTTTGAATTGTCATTTGGATATATATTTGGCGATGAGACTGAAGTAAGTTTGAGTGGCAAACAATTTTGCCCAAGTTTTTAAAAAATGATATAAATTTGTAAAAAATAAATTTGAGCCATTATGAAAGGATTTTCAAAAATGAAATTTATAGGATTGTTTTTCATAGCACTCGTTTTCGCTTGTGGAAAAGATGAGGGAGAACAAGTGGGTTATTTGACACCTATCATGATAACTTCACCTTCTAAAAATCCTTTTGAAAGTAAGACAAATACGCCAATAAGTTTTTCGGCTACTTTTACTACAGATACGATAATAGATTCTGTTCGTGTAAACTATATTGTAGATTCTATGAATATTGGAAATAATGAAGACTCATTAAAATTTTTCAAAACATATTTATTTTCAAGAAGATATAATGTTCAAACAATAGCAGATATATTGGCACTTACAAAATATCCACCCATCAATGGCTATATTCGTATCAAATTTGAACTCTATACATCTAAAAGAAGCCGAGTAGAAAAATGGCTTACCATCAAAATGATATAATATGAATCTTTCCGATTGGCGAAAAGAATACGACAAGTACAAGCTCTCTGAGGAAGCTGTAGCGTCTTGTCCTTTTACACAATTTAAAATATGGTTTGAGGAAGCGCATCAAGAAGGCGTAGAAGAGCCCAATGCAATGTCTATAGCTACATGTGGCAACGATCTGATGCCTGACACTCGTATGGTGTTGCTCAAGGAGATTGAAGATAATGCATTTTTGTTTTATACAAATTATGCAAGTGCGAAAGGGGCTGATTTGATGGAAAATCCAAATGCAAGTTTGCTTTTTTATTGGGAAAAATGCCAAAGACAAGTAAGAATTAGAGGGACCGTGACAAAAGGAAGTAGAGAAAAAGCAATAGCATACTTCTCTTCAAGACCAGAAAATAGTCAATTTTCAGCTATTGCATCGCCCCAAAGTCAAGAGATTGAATTGGAGCAATTAGTTAATAATTTAGAAAATATCATAAATAATCCTTCAATAGCTAAATGTCCTGAAAATTGGGGAGGATATTATGTACATCCATTAGAAATAGAATTTTGGCAAGGACAGCCAGGACGATTACATGACAGAATTGTATATAAAAAAGAAGTTGATCGATGGATAATTAAAAGATTGGCTCCTTAAAAATTTAGAGAATATATGAAAAATTTCATACTACTTATTATTTGTTTTTTTGTTATTGATAGTTTTGCTCAAACAAATGATACGTCGAGGTTAAATGAGTTTGAATCAATCATAATCGATCATTCCAATATCAATGGATTGATAAATTCTCATAAAAAAATTATTAAAAGAAGTCCATTTACAGAAGGGTACCGTATTCAAATTTTCAATGGAAATAGTAGAGAGGAAGCCATGAAGGTCAAGTCAGAATTTTACAACAAATTTCCTTCAATTAGATGCTATACTATATATCAGCAACCTTATTATAAAGTGCGTGTAGGAGATTATCCTAATCCCGAAAGTGCACGAAATGATTTGAAGTTATTGGGAAGATACTTTCCTTCATCTTTTTTGGTGCCTGAAAAAATACGAAGATTAGATAATGATGATGACAAGGAAGAAGAACCCAAAAAGAAACCTTAATTTTTTAACTTTCTATCCACATTTTCATTAAATCAAAAAAAAAAGTATTGTAGTCAATTAGAAAAGTTTATACTTGCACTTCAAATTGTATAATTATAAATTGAAATAGAAGATGGCAAAGGAAATATTTGAAATAGATTACATCATTAAAACATCTCCCAGAATTCTTTATGATTTTGTAAAATTGCCAACACATCTATCTCAGTGGTTTTGTGAACGTTGTGATAATAAAGGTGATGAATATACCTTCATGTGGAAAGGCTATAAAGAAAATGCAACCTTGATAGATGATATTGAAGAAGAATTGATAGCATATCAATGGGAAAATAGCGAAAATGACGAATTTTTTGAATTTGCAATTCAACAGAATGAAATAAGTGGCGATACGGTTCTAATCATCACGGATTTTGCAGATGCTAGTGAAATGGAAGATCAAAAAATGTGGTGGGAAAACCAAGTGGTAAAGCTACAACGTGCTATGGGAAGTTAATATTCCCTTATGAAAACATCTGAAAAAGAACATAAATTTCGTTTCTTAAAAGCTTATGCCAAACTCTTGGACGAGCAATTTACATTACCTTTTTTTAATTTTAAATTTGGGATAGATCCTTTATTGAGTTTAATTCCATTTATAGGTTCTTTTGCTGGTTTTATTTCGGGCTTTATATTTGTTTTATTATCACTTCAATTGGGAGCAGAAGGAAAGGTAATTATTCTTATGCTTCGTAATATTTTTATTGATTTTTTGGTGGGTGAAATTCCTGTATTAGGACAATTAGGGGATTTTGTAATCAAAGCCAATGAACGAAACTACAAGCTCATAGAAGCGCATTATTTTGAAGGAAAACACAAAGGCAGTGGTATAGGAATAATTATAGGTTTGTTATTGTTTTTATTGCTATTCATTTTGGGAGCAGTATATTTATTTATTAAATTTATATCTCAATTTTCGAATTTCATTTTATCATTATTTTAGATTTATAATTTCAGATTAAATAATAAATCCAATCTTTGTTAAAACTATTTTGTTTATTTTTGCAATCATGAACCCTACCAAAGAACGTGTACGAAAACCAGATTGGCTCAAAATTAAATTGCCTTCTGGAAATAACTTTAGCGAACTCAATAAGAATATACAAGAAAATAGACTTCATACTATTTGTGAAAGTGGGCGTTGTCCCAATAAAGAAGAATGCTGGGGCGCAGGTACCGCTACCATCATGATTTTGGGAAATGTATGCACCCGCTCATGTCAGTTCTGCAATGTAGAAACAGGAAAACCTGAAGATGTTGATATTTTTGAGCCAGCCAGAGTGGCGCAATCGGTAAAAAAAATGGGAGCAAAACATATCGTTATCACCAGCGTAGATAGAGATGATCTTATTGATGGGGGAGTAGGAATTTGGGCTGCAACCGTTCGAGCCATTCGAAAGCAAGCTCCAGGTGTAACTATGGAAACATTAATTCCCGACTTTAAGGGGGATAAGGCTATTTTAGATAAAATAGTAGAAGTATCTCCTGAAGTAGTTTCACATAATTTGGAAACAGTAGAGCGATTGAGCCGCAAAGTGCGTATTCAAGCACAATTTGATAGAAGTTTATTTGTCTTGAAATATTTGAAAGAAAATGGTATTCGCAGAACAAAATCCGGCATTATGCTAGGTTTAGGCGAAACGGAGGATGAGTTGTATGAGGCTATGGATATGTTGCGCAAAGCCAATGTAGATATAATCACTCTAGGTCAATACCTTCAGCCTACACGAAAGCACTTGGAAGTCCAAAGATATGTAACTCCTGAGGATTTCGAAAAATATAGACTTATAGCGTTAGAAAAAGGCTTTATGTATGTAGAAAGTGGCCCTATGGTTCGTAGTAGTTATCATGCCGAAAAACATATTTTATAGTTTTTTCTGAATTTGGTAAAACAAAAATCGTTTTTTTTTTGTTATACTAATTCATTATACGATTTTATCAATGATATCAAATCTTCTTAGTTATAGCTCATCGTTTGTTTTAGGGGCATTGCACTCGCTAGAGCCTGGACATGGTAAGTCTATTGTGGCCTTGCACACATCGCAGTCAAAGAAGTTTTCCGATGGACTTATGATGCTTGCTAGTCTTTTAATTACCCATTTTTCATTGGTGTTGGCTGTTTCTATTTTATTTTTCAAATTACCAAATTTTGAGCACATAGAATGGCTTCAAGTGGGGTCATCAATTATGATAATTTGTTATGGATTGTTTTTATTAATAAAAAAATCTAAGAAAAATGATGACTATCTAGGTTGTAGTTGTCATGATACAAAAATAAATAGTCAAGAAAAAAAATCCCATAAAGAGAAAATTTGGTTAGGTTTTTTGGCAGGACTTACGCCTTGTCCTTCTGTTTTATCTCCTATTTTTATCTCATTGAGTACAGATAGTTTTAAGAATATATTTTTTTATATTTTTTCTTATATGTTAGGAGTTGTTGCTGTTTTTTTGGTACTTTACATGATTGTTTATTTGTTTCGAGCTAGAGCAAATCAATGGCTTTCTAATATAAGTAATTGGTTTAATCCTCATATTTTTAGTGGAGCGCTTATGATAGCAATAGGGTTATTCTATTTATTTATACATTTCTTCCATGATCATGCATAATTTATGAAAATAAAAGTGCTACTTATAGGTAAAAGTTTTCCTGATTTTACAAAGGAAAGTATAGATTATTTTACAAATAAAATCAAGCATTTTGTTCCTATAGAATGGGTAGAAATTGTGATGAAAAAAACTGTAGACCATATAGATACTATGAAGCAGCTAGAAGGAGAGGCTTTTGAAAAATACATAGATAAAACGGACCATGTAATTCTTCTGGACGATAAAGGCAAGAAATTCACTAGTGAGCAGTTTGCTCAATTTGTACAAAATAAGCAAGATACGAGTATAAAAACTCTTGTCTTTTTGGTTGGAGGTGCGTATGGATTTTCACAAAAAATATATGATAGGGCAGATGGCAAGTTATCTTTGTCCGATATGACGTTTTCGCACCAAATCATTCGTCCCATTTTTTTGGAGCAAATATACAGAGCCTATACTATTATGAAAGGTATTCCGTATCATCATGCGTAGTTTCTAGTCCAATAAATCAGGTCTGCGCTCTTGCGTTCTAGCGATAGACTGGTTTAGCTTCCATTGTTCAATATTTTTTTGATGACCACTAAGTAAGATATTGGGTACTTCCATGCCTTCCCATACTTCGGGGCGCGTATATACAGGCGGAGAAAGTAGATTGTCCTGAAAACTATCGCTGAGAGCGGAACTTTCATTGTTTAAGACACCAGGAATAAGCCTTCCTATACTATCTGCAAGCACTGCCGCCGCCAATTCGCCGCCAGAAAGTACATAGTCTCCAATAGAAATTTCTAAGGTTACATATTTTTCTCTAATTCGCTCATCTATTCCTTTGTAATGACCGCAAATCATAAGAATATTTTCTTTTAAAGAAAGTGAATTTGCTATTTTTTGATTATATGTTTTTCCATCGGGACATAAAAAAATGATTTCATCATACTGCGTGTTTTTTTTCAAATCTTCAATACAAGCGGCCAAAGGTTCGCACATAATTACCATTCCTGCATCGCCTCCATATTGATAATCATCTACTTGACGATATTTTCCTATTCCGTATTCTCGTAGCGAAATGAGATTGATTTCCAGAAGCCCTTTGTCTTTGGCGCGTTTTACAATGGAGTGCGTTAAAAAACTATCAATTAATTCAGGAATTACACTTATTATATCTATTTTCATGGGATTATATATCTAAAAGTCCTTCTGGAAGTTCAAAATACAAGATTCGGTTATCTTCGTCTTCATTTTTTATCCAATCTTTTACAAAAGGGATTAAAACTGTTTTTTCTGAATTATCGAGTTTTACTTCGAGAGTAGTTTGTGCTTTGGTTTCGTATATTTCTACTACATGCCCCAGCATAGTTTTTTTGTCATATACCGTATACTCCATATAGTCCTCCCAGTCCACTATCTCAAAACATTGTTCTGCAATATGTTCGGGCAAGAAAAGCTCCATTTGATTGAGTCCAGCGGTTTCTTCTTTGCTTTTTATTTTAGTAAATTTGACAAGTGCCGATTCTCCATCAAAATCTAATTTTTCTATTAAAAAGGGGGAATAGACACCTTTTTTTTCTAAAAAAAATGCTTTGAAAGAATCTTCAAGCAATTCATAATCAAAAGCTATGCGCAGGGTCCCATCAAATCCTTTTGATTTTAAAATTTTACCGACTTTTACAAATTGATTATCCATATATATAAAGCAAAAAAAGTGAAAACTGCTTTTACACAATTTTCACTTTTTATAATTTTAATGTTTTTTATAAATTATTCTGCTTCTGGAGCTGTTTCTTCAGTAGTTTCTGGCGCAGTTTCTTCAACTGGCGCTTCCATTACTTCTTCTGCAGCTACATCCTCTATTGGAGTTTCTATTGCTTCTTCAGATGAAGTTTCCATTACATCTTCTGTAATTTCAGGAGCTTCTTCTGCTACTATTTCTGCAGCAGCTAATTTTTCAGCATAAGCTTCTCTTTTCTTAACCTCATCAGCCAATTTTTGAGATTTCTTAGCGTCTTTTTCTGCTGTCAATTTCTCTACTCTTGAAGCAATTTTGTCTGATTTATACTCAAGCCAAGCTTGCATTTTCGCTTCCATCTCTTCTACGGTCATCGCACCTTTTCTCACACCTCTTGCCAAGTGTTTTTTGTACATAACCCCTTTGTAAGAAAGGATTCTTTTTACAGTATCAGTTGGCTCAGCGCCACTCATTACCCATTCAAATGCTTTGTCGAAGTCAATATTGATCGTTGCAGGAACGGTCAAAGGATTGTAATCTCCAATTCTGTCGATGAATTTACCATCTCTTCTTGCACGGCTATCGGCCACTACTACATAGTAGTATGGTCTTTTACTTCTTCCGTGTCTTTGTAGTCTTATTTTAGTTGCCATAAAAACTTAAAAATTAATTAAAAGTTAGTTAAAAATTTTGAGGTGCAAAAATACAATTTTATTTTTAAATCAAATGATATTTTTTGTCTTTTTTAATTCGTAGAATCTGAACCTCTTCTGAAATGGGAGTTTTGTCTAATATATTTTGTATTAATTCTATCGCATAATGAGGAATAAGTGATACGCCTTTGGTGCCAAAACCATTGAAAATAAATAAATTAGGAATGGTAGGATGCCTATCTATAAAAGGCCTTCGATCGTGTGTTGTAGATCGAAATGCGGCTAAATGATTTAGTACAACAAATTGGGTATCTCCAAAAAAGAAATTTCCTTTTGAAATTAATTCTTTTTTTGCTTTTTCGGTATGAAGTGGCTCATCTATGGAAACTCTATCAAATGAAGAACCTATCCAATAATGATTCTTATATGGACAAATAAATTTTCCTTTGTGAAGTACATTTTTTAGATTAAATTCAATTGAAGAAACCTCCAACGCTTCTCCACGATTGGGCGCAAAAGGGAGATGATTGAAAAAAGGGTTGTTCAATACACCTATTCCTTCCGCAAAAATTATAGCTTGATATGAAATATCCTTATAATAATGAGTAGCTGTATTTACTTGTTCATAATCAAAATTTTCATAAATAATACGTTGATTATTTTGAAAAATAGACTCTAAGGATTCCAAGAAATCTGGAACGGATACTTGATAGGAATTTTTGATAATTACCTTTTGATTTTCAAGAATTTCTATCCATTCTTTTTTTGATTCTATCGATAGAAGTAGGTTGGAATAGGAAATGGGATCTTCTACATATTTTTCTATCAAAATAGGATTGATAAAAGATTGTTTTTCAATTTGATAAAAAGATTTTGCGGTATTAAGGAATTCATAATATTTCCAAGAAAGCACAAAATTTCTACCTGAAATAGGATTAATAATTCCCGATGAAATCATAGAAGCGGCTGGTTTTTCGTTTTTTATGATTTGAAAAGAAATACCTTTTTCAAAGAGGATTTTACCTAATGAAAAAGCGGCCAATCCACCACCTACGATTAGTATCAAAATTATTTTTTTAAATGAATGGTAAAAATAGAATATTTTTGCTCAAAATTAATTCAAAAAAAATCATGGAAGAAAATAATATAAAAAATGACGAAATAAGGGATCAAAGTATAATAGATTCATCAGAGGATACAGCAAGTTTATTTAAGAAGTTATTACCTTTAATATTTGCTTTGGTATTAGCTATTTTATTATTTTTATTTTTCAATAAAGGAAGCAATGTAGATCAAGCAGAAATGCAATCTACTACAAATGCTACATCATTGGATTCTTCCACTATAAATACTGAAGATTCAGTGATGCTTAACAATGACACTACAATAGTAGATACAACTAAGTAGATTTAAAAATTAATATTTTTATATAAAATGCCCAATTGCAAGTCAATTGGGCGTTTGTATTTATTGCATAACATTTGCTTAACATTAAATTCAAATATAGTTAATAATTGTAAAAATTCTTAACCGTACCTTAATTCAAGTCAGTGCAATTTCAACTTAAATTTGCACTCGAAATTAAAAAATTAAGTGTTTTGAGAAAGTTACAAATTATTATTATTTTATTAACAATGAGCTGTGTGTCATTGTACAGCCAAATTACATTTACGGGAACCGTAAAAGATGAAAACAGCAATCCTGTAGGATTTGCTTTTGTAAAAGTAAAGAATCTGTCTCTGGGTGCAAAAACAGATGCAAATGGATTCTTTAAAATTGTTTTTCCAGCATCTGGAACCTTTGAAATAGAAATTAGCAACCTAAATTATGAAACGATTTCTAAATCTTTTCAACTAATTGAAGGTAAAAATATAGCCGAATCATTTGTATTAAAAGCAAGTGTAAAAAAAGTAAAAGGTGCTTTAGTAAGAGGTACAAAAAACAAAGAAAGTGAACAAGCTACTCTATTGGATCAAAAAAAACAAGTTGTGATTCAAGAAAAAATGGGTGCACAAGAAATGAGCCGAAAAGGAGCGAGTGACGCGGGCGCAGCTGTGGTAAAAATGGCTGGAATTAGTAAAGAAGAAGGTGGAGGCAATCAGATCTATGTAAGAGGATTGGGTGATAGATATAATACCACTACATTAAATGGTATGTTTTTGCCATCAGATAATCCAGAGTTTAAAAATATTTCATTGGATTATTTTCCAATTGATGTCATTCAGAATATTGGAGTAAGCAAAACATATAATTCAAATTTATTAGGAGATTTTGGAGGCGCATCTATTGATATAGCTACAAAAGAATTTTCGGGAAAACCAAGTTTAAATATTGGGATAAAAACAGGATTTAATACAAATGCAATTTCAAATGATAATTTTGGATCGGGAGTAAATTTATTAGGAATTGTTGAAAATAAAGAGCTCCCTACATTAGTAGAAGGAAAGTTTGTAGAAAGAAATTGGCAGCCAGAACAACGATCTAGTCCTAGGTTGAATGGTGAAATAAACATAAATGGAGGATTTTCAAAGAACTTTGGAATGAAAACAAAGTTTAGTTTATTTGGTACAGCATCTAATAGTCATAAGTTTTATCAATACAATGGTCTTACTAAAGTAATTTATGCATCGGGCGGAGATGCTCAAAATTTCAATAAAACAAGTTATGTATTGAATGTAAATCAAAATGCTATGATGAATATGACGTTATCAACTAGTGCTAAATTTAAGTCTAAGCTCAATTTACTTGGTTTTAGAACCGTTAGTAATCAAGTAAATGAATATGTTGGATTTAATAATGGTATTAATGATAGTGTTTATAGAAGAAGAATGGTAAAGGATATTAGCGAATTGTTTGTAATTCAATCTATAAATGAGTGGAGACCAAGTGATAAACTATCTTTTGTTCTAAGTGGGTCATCAAATTTTATCGAGAATAATCAACCAGATAGATTAACTACTTCTCTAACTATAAAAGATGGAATTTATAAGTTTTTGGTAAATAATTCTGGAGATCATAGCTCATATTATCAGAAGCTATCTGATAAAGATTACTCATTAAACCTAAATGGAAAGTATAAGTTAATTCAAGATTCAGCGAATGGAAATGATAAGCTCACAATGTCTATAGGGTATACTTTGAGATATAAAGACCGTTATTTTGAACAATCAGATTTTGTTTATAGACCCAATGCGGCTTTAAATAATGGGATCAATCCAAATACAATAGATGCTGCATTTACCGAAGCAAATTTTTCAAATGGATTTTTCACAATGGAGGATGAAAATCCTAAAAATGGAAGAATAGATCAAAATAATTATTCTGGAGAATTGAGTATTCAGTCACCAAGTTTAGGATTTGATTATATAGTTAGTGATAAGTTATCTGTTAATTTTGGAACTCGAATAGATTTGATAAATCAATATGTAAATTGGAATATAACGTCAACTTATCCCAATAAAGGAGATGTAGGGTATTCAGATATGAAAATTCTTCCATTTATAAATTTAAAACATGAAATTTCTGAAAAAGAAAATTTAAAATTAGCATTTAGTAAGACCTATACATTGCCTCAGTTCAAAGAGTTGGCTCCATTTTTGTACTATGATATTAGTACCTATAATACACGTGGAAATCCTTATTTGTATGCATCAGATAATTACAATTTAGACGTTAAATATGAATTATTCCCCTCTGCTACCGAATTATTTTCAATTGCAGGTTTTGGAAAATTTATTCAAAATCCAATAAATAAGATATTTGAAGCATCGGCAGGTGCGGATCAGATGGTGTTTGCAAATTCTGGAGAATTGGCTATGGTTTTTGGGACAGAATTGGAGTTCAAGAAAAATTTAATAGATAAAATGAATGGTAGCGATAGTTCTTTTAAATATGCTTTGACAGGAGGGGTCAATGTCTCTGCATTGTACAGTAGACAAGATTTGAACAAAGATAAAATTTCAAAAGAAAATGCTGGATATACTTCTGCTATTTTTACCAATACTAGCTCAGGTTTACAAGGTGCTTCTCCATTAATTTTTAATTTTGATCTTACATTGAGAATGAAGTTCAAGAAATATCAACCGCAATACTCTTTGGTATGTAATTATTTCTTTGATAGATTATACTCACTGGGCGCTCAAGGTGCAGGTGATGTATATGAAAAAGGAGTACCTTCTCTAGATTTAATATCAAGACACACACTAAGTGATAAAATCAATGTATCATTTAATTTCAGAAATATCTTGAATCCTGACATTGATCGATATCAGGAAGTACCAGGAAAAGATCCAGTTACCATTTCTTCCTTTAAAAAAGGAATGGATATTTCCTTAGGATTTAATTATAATTTTTAAATAAAAAACAACCAAAAATAAATTAATTAACCCAAAAAACAAAAAAAATGAAAAAACAAATTTTAGCAATCACAATCGTTTTAGTTACGATTATTACAGTTTCTAGCTGTAAAAAAACAACTACAACAAACTCGTCTTCTTTCAATCTTGTACAAGATAGTTTGCAAGGAAACATCGTAGATGGAGAAGTAGTATTAAGAGCAGGTCTTAAATACAAACTAATAGGCCCATTAGTAATCAAAACAGGAGCTACATTGACTATTCAAGCTGGTGCAATAATAGAAGCTCAAACTGCATTTGGAGCATCAAATCTGTTCATTTCTGTAGAAAGAGGTGGCAAATTAAATGCAAATGGAACCGTTTCTAGTCCGGTTATATTTACATCTACAGGAACTGCTTTTGGAAGCTGGGGAGGAATTTGTATCCATGGTAAATCTCCAAATAACGTAGGAGTGGATGCCGCTTCAGAAATTAATGGTACACAATATGGTGGAGCAGATGCAACGGACAACTCAGGTTCTATGTCTTATTGTATTATTAGAAATACTGGTGCCAAAAATGGAGATAAAGAATTTAATGGAATTTCTTTTTTTAGTGTAGGTAGTGGTTCTAATTATGATCACATAGCTATTATTAATGGTGGTGATGATGCTTTTGAGTGGTATGGTGGAACCGTAAATGGTAGCTATTTATATGCTGAAAATAATGATGATGATAATTTTGACTATGATTTGGGCTATGTAGGTACATTAGAAAACTTGTATAGTATTAATACAAACACAAATGCTTCTTCTGATAGTAGAGGTATTGAAGCTGATAATCATCCAACTGCATTTGCTAGTTTACCTTATTCAAACCCAGTAATTAAAAATGTATCGGTAATAGGAAGAGGCGCTACAGCTACACAAACTGTAGGTTCTCAAAAAGAAGGTATTTTCTTAAGAAGAGGTGTTAAGTCAAATATTACAAATGCTTTTGTTCAAGGATACTCTGTGGGTATTGGTGTTCAACATGATGAAACTATTGCAAATCTTACAGCTGGTTCTTTGAAAGTAAACAATGTTCAATTTACAGATGTAACAACAAAAACTAAAGGAACAAGTACTGCTAATGCAACAGTGAATGTATCTGCTGTAGCTACAGAAGGAACAACTACAGGTGCTGGAAACGGTGCTTCAAAGCCTACTTGGGCAAATTGGTTCTAAAAATATCATTCTTCGAACTTTCTTAAATGGGCCTCACTTTATAGTGAGGCCTATTTTTTTTATATATCAAAGGTGGTTTTGTATATAGCTGCAAAGTGAAAAATACTTGCAGTAAGAACAAATATATGCCAAATAAGATGTGTATATTTTCGATGTTTTTGAATATAAAATAGAACTCCTACCAAATAAGATACCCCACCCAACAATATAAATATAAAAATATCATGAGGCATAGATACTACTATGGGTTTGATAATAAATAGAACCATGCAGCCAAGAAAAACATATAATCCTATAGAAAAAGCCTTAAAACGTCCCATAAAAAAGAACTTCATGAAAATTCCCAAAATGAGTATAATCCATAAAATAGTTAAGAATATTGTTGCTAATGGATTAGGAATAAATTTATTGACTACAGGGGTATATGTGCCGCCTATAAGCAGGAATATAGCCATATGGTCTAGGGTTCTGAATTTTAGTTTTAGTTCTGTATTTTTGATATAATGATACATACTCGATGTAGCATATACCGCAATTAATCCCACAGAATATATTATCAGTCCTGCTAAATTAGAGGGATTATGCGAAAGAATAGCCTTGAAAAGCATATATGGACAAGCAATTAAAAAGAATAATAACCCAATCAAATGACTCAAAAAATTGAGTTTTTCTTCAAATGCTGTATATTGTGACATGATTATTCTGCAATTTTAGAGGCAATTTCAGTTCTGCCTATCCATGGATGGAAAATATATCCGCGAATTTCAGCAGTTTTAAAATCGGGTCTTAAAGTTAAAAGACAACGATATTTTTTCCCCGAAATAGGATCATATACATAGCCTCTATATTTGTATTTTCCTTCTTGCTGAAAATCCATCATCATCAAAGTTCCTGTCATGCGTCTATTCCTTAGTGCTGGATTAGGATTGTTTACATCTAGCATAATTCTTCCGGCCTCTTGGTCGTCTTCATACATCCATGTGATTTTTCCATAATATTTTTTTGTACTCTCTAGATAGAATACTTTTACTTTTTGCTTTTTATTTTCCGAAAGCCAAGTACCCATTACTTCTTTGTTTGCTTGAGCAGAAAGGAAAAGTTGTATTGATAAGAATATAAACAAAAAAGTAGGTTTCATGTATTTGAAAATTTATGTAATCCTGCAAAAATACTATATTTTATGTTTATCATATTTTTAATTTTTAGATAAAATATAATTTCATTAAAAAAAAGCCAACCGATTTTATCTCGATTGGCTTTTTGGATATAATTAAAAAAGTATTATCTTAGTAATAAGTCAAACGAATAACATTTGAAATATATTTTGCCAAACGAATTACTTGACATGTGTAGCCAAATTCATTGTCATACCATGCGTATATTGTAGCACTTTTTTTGTCTTCACTGATAATGGTAGCATTGCTATCATATTCAAGGGCATGAGAGTTCCCAATTACATCGGTACTAACTAGCTCTGTACTTACTGAGTAATCTATTTGTTCGATTAAATCCCCATGAGTTGCAGCATTTTTGATAGTAGCATTCATATCTTCAAGAGATGTTTCTTTCTTCAATCTTAAAGCCAAAATAGCCAACGAAACATTAGGTATAGGAACACGAACCGCATTCGCTGTCAGCTTGCCTTTCAATTGTGGAAGTGCTTTAACCGCTGCACTTGCAGCCCCCGTTTCGGTTATAACCATGTTCATTGGTGCTGAACGACCTCTTCTAGAACTTTTATGAAAATTATCTACCAAGTTTTGGTCATTTGTAAAAGCATGTACCGTCTCAATATGTCCACTTTCTATGCCATATGTCTCATCCAAAACTTTCAATACAGGGACAATAGCATTGGTAGTACAAGATGCCGCAGAATAAACATTATGTTTTGTAATATCAAATTCTTTGTGATTCACACCATATACAATATTAGGCATACTTCCCTTGCCAGGAGCCGTCAATAATACTTTTGCTATTCCTTTTGATTTCAAATGTTGGCTCAATTGCTCTTCGGTACGGAAAACACCTGTGCTATCAATCAAAAGTGCATCATTAATGCCATATTGAGTATAGTCGATATTGGCTGGATCTGATTCGGTAATTATTTTGATTTGTTGACCATTAGTTATCAAAATTCCTTTTTCTACATCATAGGCTACCGTACCTTTCATTTGTCCATGAATACTATCTTTTTTGAGCAAATACGCTCTTTTGATGAGTTCTTCTTCATTTTTCATGCGAATAACAATAGCTTTTAATCGCAATTGAGAGCCATTCTCTTCGCTAATCATTCGTGCTACTAGTCTACCAATTCTACCAAATCCAAAAAGAACTACATCTTTTGGTTCGATTTGTTTTTTGTCTTTGCCAATGAAATTTTGCAATTTGTTTTGAACAAAATCAGCAGCAGTATTATAGTCTTTACCTTCTTGTATCCATTCTTTTGCCAATCTACCCAAGTCAATTCTTGAAGGCGCCAAATCTAATTTAGCAATTTCTCTTGCTATTGTCAATGTAGTAGCAGTGTCTATTGCCATATCGGCAAACTGTACAGCGTATTCATGATAATTTATAATTTCGGTTACGCTTTTGTCCGAAAGTTTTCTTCTAAAAAGCACTAAATCTGTTTTTTTGTCAAATTCTAAGGTAGAGCAGATATGGCTAAGTTCTAGCGCTTCTCTTTTTTTTGCTACCCATACATTTAAATTTTCATCAAAATTGGTATTCATTATATATAATTTATAGATTAAACAAAAAAGCCGAACACTCATTTTCGTTTAAGTGTTCGGCTTATCTTTTTTTTAATTAAGAATTTTTTTCAATACCTGCATTATTCAGCAAATATTTCTAATGGCAACTCTACAGATTGTTCTTTTGTAAGAGCAATTAATACTGTATAGCTTCCTACTTCTTTGATATCGCCTTCTTTTACAGAAATTTTTCTTCTATCAATTTCTACACCTTTAGATTTCAAAACTTCTGAAATTTGCATAGCAGAGATCGATCCGAAGATTTTTCCATTTCCACCTACTTTTGTGCCAATTTCTATTTTAGTTTCAGCCAATTTGCCAATTACTGCTTGAAGATTTGCCAATTGTTTTGCCTCTACTTTATCTCTTCTTTTGATTCTTTCATTTAAAAGATTCAAGTTTGCAGCATTGCTTACTACTGCCAATCCATTAGGGATTAAAAAGTTTCTAGCATATCCTGGCTTTACGTTTACCACGTCGTCAGCATATCCCAACTTTTCTACGTCATTTATTAAAATTACTTCCATTTCTATTCGATTTTAATTTTTCCTACAAATTATTTATACAAATCGGTTACATAAGGCATCAACGCTATTTGTCTAGCTCTTTTTACCGCTTGCGCTACTTTTCTTTGATATTTCAAAGAGTTTCCTGTAAGTCTTCTTGGCAAAATTTTACCTTGCTCATTTACAAAACGCAATAAAAAACCAGCATCTTTATAGTCGATAAACTTGATGCCCATTTTTTTGAATCTGCAATATTTTTTGCTTTTTTGGCCTAACTTTAATGTAGTTAGATATCTAATACTTTGATTTGCTTTACTCATGGGTTCCCTCCTCTTTTTTATTATTATTTGCTTTTTTCTTTCCAGCTAAATTTTCTTTTCTTTTGTTAGCATATTCCACACCGTATTTATCCAATTTGATAGTCATAAATCTCAAGATTGACTCATCTCTTTTGTATTGGATTTCTAGTTTTTCAACTAAATCGGTTGGTGCTTCAAAATCATACAAATGATATACACCTGTACTTTTTTTCTCGATGGCATAAGCAAGTTTTTTCAAACCCCAAAATTCCTCATCGATGTTTTTTGCGCCGTTTTTTTCAAGAAAGTCACGGAAAGACTTTAACTTGTTTTTTACATCTTCGTCCGATAGTACCGGAGTAATGATGATGGTTGATTCGTAACGATTCATCTTACTGTTTTTTTAGGTTAAATTTATTGTTGACTCGAATTTACGAGTCGATTTGGAGGCGCAAATGTACAACCTTTTAATTAAATGTGTATAACTTTTTTGAATTGAGTTATTTAATATATCTCAAAACTATATCTGCCGCTTCTTTAGAAGCATTTTTTTTGCCCAATTTTTCAAATAAATAGTCATATTCATTCAACATATTTGTTCTGTATGGGGTTTCAAGACATTTGTCTATTTCTATTTTGAGTTCAATTGCATTTAGCTGATTTTGGATGAGTTCTTTTACTACTTCTCGCTCCATGATGAGGTTTACTAAAGAAATATAAGGTACCTTGATGACTCGCTTTCCTATTTCATAGTTGAGCCTACTACTTTTGTAGCATACTATCTGAGGTGTTTTTAAAAGTGCCGTTTCCAATGTAGCCGTACCTGAGGATACTAAAGCTAATTTTGCTCCTTCTATGGCTTTAGAAGCGTTATTCCATATAATTTCACAAGGAATATCGCCAATTATAGAGTTGTAAAATTCTGCTCCTAAATGGCTCATGCCCGCTATTTGAAAGGTATAATTGGGATAATGGGCTTGCATTTCCAGCATTATAGGCAATATAGCTGAAACTTCTTGTTTTCTACTACCAGGAAGTATTGCTATTTTATTTCCCATAGGACTATGATTATGTTTTATTTCTTGTAGCAAGGGATGTCCTACAAAGGTAGTTTTTATCCCAAATTTTTTGAAAAATTTTTCTTCAAAAGGAAGGATAACAAGAAGCTCGTCGGTATATTTTTTTATATCTTTTACGCGGCCTTCTTTCCATGCCCATGCTTGTGGCGCAATGTAATAAACAACTTTGAAATTATTTTTTTTCAGCCATTTGGCTAGTCTTAAATTGAAACCTGGGTAATCAATTAAAACTACAACCTCAGGTTTTTTTGCCAAAATATCTTCTTTTATTTTCTTGAAATTTTTTAAAATAGTGAAAATATTTTTGGCTACTTCTACAAACCCCATGAAAGCCAACTCCTTATAATGTTTTTGTATGATAGCACCGGCTTGTTGCATGCGTTCACCTCCCCAGCAGTATATGTCTAGTTCGGGATGTATTTTTTTAATTTCTTTTATCAAATTTCCGCCATGAACGTCGCCTGAGGATTCGCCCGAAATAATGTAGATATTTTTGCTCATTATATTACAAAATTAAGAAGTAATTTTAATTTTTTGGGATTATTTTAAAATTTTCACGTTCTTTGTATCTAGCTTTCTATAAAAACAAAAAACATGTCAATAAAAAATTGGAATGAAGAAGATCGACCCAGAGAAAAATTTTTAGAAAAGGGGAAAAATGCTATGACGAATGCAGAACTATTGGCAATCATAATGAGTTCGGGAAATGCAGAGGAAAATGCCGTGGAATTGGCAAGGCGAATTTTAAAAGATGCCGATAATTCTATTGATGTATTAGGGAAATATTCGCTCAAAGAATTGATGCAATACAAAGGGATAGGTGAGGCTAAGGCTATTTCTATAGCAGCTGCTTTGGAGCTAGGACTCAGAAGGATGGCCAAACCAAATGAGAAAATAGGTATAATCAATTCTAGCCAAAAAGCATTTGAATATATGCAGCACTATTTTATGGGATTACAAGTAGAGCATTTTGTAGTATTGTATTTGAATCGAGCTATGAAACCTATTAAATTAGAAAAAATTTCTGAAGGTGGACTGAGTGCCACAGTAGTGGATATAAGACTAATAGGTAAGATGGCTTTAATGAATTTGGCCTCGGCTGTTATACTTGCACACAATCATCCATCTGGTAATTTATTGCCTAGTGAATCCGATATTTTATTGACGGATTAAATCAAAAATGGATTACAATTAATTGATGTCCAAGTATCTGATCATTTAATAATTGGGCATAATGATTGCTATAGTTTTTCGGATAATGGAAAATTATAAGTTTCAAAAGAAAATAAATTGGCAATTTTGCTTTCTTTTTATTTAATTTTGTGATTTGGTTTAGACATTATTAAAAGTCTATTTTTTGATGAGATATGTTATATCTTTAGTCTTATTTATTTTCCATTTTACAATTTTATCGCAAAATTGTAGCTTAGTGCGTTTTCAAGCAAGGCCCGATTCAAATGCCATAAACAAAGTAGATACTACAATTTGCCGTGGAACATGTTTGGATTTATTTGCGAGTGTTCCATCCCTTCGGGCTACTACAAGCTACAGTGTGGGCGCTATACCTTATATAGCTTCATTGCCTTGTGAAACAGGAGGAGTAGCTTCTTCATGGGGCGCTACTGCAGACGATAATGCGTCCCCTCTTTTTCCTATAGGGTTTAATTTTTGTTTTTATGGCAATACGTATTCAAATTTTGTAATTTCACCCAATGGATTTATAACCTTTACAAATTCATTTGTCAATTTATTTTCGTCATATGATGCAGTACCTTTGCCATTGACTTTTACAGCACAAAGGCCTCCGAACTCTATTTTTGGGGCATGGATGGATATAGATGTTTCTCAGACATTCAGTACGGGTACAATTACATACGAAACGGTAGGCGCTGCTCCATTTAGAGCATTAATCGTAAAATGGATTAATTGTTCTTATTTTGGCGCATCCTGTGCAAGTGCCAAGTTAAATATGAAAATTGTCTTATATGAAACATCTAATATAATTGATATTTATATAGGTACAAAACCTGCTCCAAATCCAGTGTGTCCAAACTATGTAAAAATATCAACGCAGGGGTTGCAAGGCAATAATGGAACTGAATTTTCAGTAACTCCTGGAAGAAATGCTACTCAATGGTCCACATCAAATGATGCAGTTCGTTTCTCCCCTTCAGGATTAAATTATCCTTTTACGGTAAATTGGTTTAGAAATAATGTGAATTTAGGATCGGGGAACAAACTGTCTATTTGTCCTACAGATGATTCCTCATTCTACAGGGCTACTGCTGTAATAAATAGTCCATGTCCTGTAGCAATTATAAACGTAACGGATTCTGTAAAAGTTCGAACAAGGCCTAGCATATTTAATATCATCAATAGATACGATACATTAAATTGTTTAAATTCAAAAACATTAGACGCATTGTCGGGGATAAGCTATAACTGGCTCAATACAACTAATAAAACTAGATTCAGAACAATTACAGATTCTGGAAAGTACTCGGTTGTAAAAATTGTAGATACCGTTAACTGTATTAATGATACTATGAACTTTTATATTGCTAAGCGAACACCAATAAAGATAGACTCTACTATTTTTTCAGGATGTTTTAATGCTAGCTTAACCGGCAAAGTGAATATAAAAACTAAAAATGGAACTGCTCCTATTTTATTTGGAAAATCTTTGAGTAAAATGGGTTATAATGCTTTGCTTGATTCAATTCCTTTTGGAACTACAAAAGTCTATGTCAAAGATACCAATTTTTGTATAGATTCTACTTCTTTCACAAGAGATTCTATTATTTTGAATCACAGAAAGTACAATTTAAATTGTTTCACTGACGCTTCAGGAAGAATAAAATTATTGGGGATAGGCGGGAGCGCACCTTATCAATTTAAATTAGCTACTACTGCTTTTACTTCTTCTGATAGTTTTTCTGGATTAAGTGCAGGAACAATAAATGCCTCTATTAAAGATAATTTAGCCTGTGAAGTACAAAGCAATATTATTCTTTCACAACCAAGCAAATTATCTGCAACATATCAAATAGACAGTGTCAGCTGTTTTGGAGGATCAAATGGTAAAATCACAATTGCCCCATCAGGCGGTACTCCAAATTATAGATTTTCATTAAACAATGCTACATCTATTTCTTCTCCAGTTTTTACTAATTTATTGGCCAATACATACAATATCAAAATTCGTGATACCAATAATTGTCTTTTGGATACAAATATACTTGTAGTTCAAAATTCTATTATAACTTTATCTGCTATTGTTGATTCAATTACTTGTTTTAATGCTGCCAATGGAAAAGTTTCTTTAACGGCTTCTGGAGGTATGTCGCCCTATACATATTCTAAAGATAATATTACCTTTTCACCTTCAAATATTTTTTCAAATTTAAATAGTGGTAATCATACGTTTTATGTAAAAGATGCAAAAAATTGTACCCAATCGGTTCAAGTTACATTAAGTCAGCCTTCAAAGCTTACTTTAACAATAGGATCTGTAAAACCAGCTACGTGTTTTGGAACAAGTACAGGTTCTGCAAAAATAATAGCTTCTCAAGCCACGCCTCCTTATTCGTATCTATGGGTAAATGGATCTTTATTGGACAGTGCTATTGGGCTGAATACAGGAAGTAAAAAAGTAGTAGTAACCGACGCAAAAGGCTGCAAAGATTCTACAAATGTTTCAATCCCTCAGCCAGATTCATTTTATTTTAACCCTATTTCTACTTCAACCAAATGTTTTGGGGATAGTACAGGAAAAATAAAAGTAATAGGTGTGGGAGGAACAGCACCTTATATGTTCAATAGGGACTTAGGAGCATATACATTTGTGGATAGTTTTATAAATTTATGGGCCAATTCCTATACTATGGGTATAAAAGATGCAAATGGCTGTTTATTCAATAAATCTGTATCGGTATCTCAGCCTACAAAATTAATCGCTACTTATATAGTGGATAGTGTAAGCTGTTTTGGGGGATCTAATGGAAAAATTACCATTTTACCTAATGGGGGAACCCCTAATTACTCGTTTTCTTTGAATAATACTTCCTCGGTTTCATCCAATATTTTTTCGAATTTAGCCGCTAATACATATAATGTAAAATTTAGGGACTTCAATAATTGCTTGGTAGATACGAACATTGTTATAAATCAATACTCAATTTTAGGGCTTAATGCTCTTATTGACTCTATTTCTTGTAATAGACAAGCCAATGGAAAAGTTACTTTATTAGGGGCCGGGGGCAAATCGCCATATACGTATTCAAGCGATAATATAACATTTCTTCCTAATAATATCTTTAATGGATTGGATACAGGTAGCTTTACTTTTAAAGTTAGGGATGCCAAGAACTGTACAAATTCTATTTCGTTAACGTTGTTTGAGCCCACAAAACTTACATTAAATACATCCGTTATCCGAAATATTTCATGTTATGGAACTAGCATAGGTGCAGCAAAAGTTATAGCTACACAAGCTACAAAACCATATTCCTATCTTTGGGTTAATGGATCTACATTGGATAGTGCCATTGGGTTGAATTCCGGAAGTAAAAAAGTAGTAGTAACCGACGCTAAAGGCTGCAAAGATTCTACAAGTGCTACTATTACTCAGCCAGATTCATTATACTTTAGCGCTATTTCTACTTTGGCCAAATGTTTTGGCGATAGTACAGGAAAAATAAAAGTGACAGGAGTAGGCGGAGTATCACCTTATTTATATCAGTTTGAAGCCAGTACATACACTAGTATGGATAGCTTTAAAGGATTGCCTGCAAAATCATATTTAATTTCAATCAAAGACAACAATAATTGTACATTTACAATGCCAGTTGAAGTATTTCAGCCCTCATTGCTTACCAAAATAATTGCTGTGGATAGTGTAAGCTGTTTTGGGGGATCTAATGGAAAAATTACAATTAATGGGATAGGCGGGACTACGCCATATACATTTTCTGTTCAGAATTCGAGTTATATACCGGCTAATATTTATTCAAATTTAATAGCTGGAAATTATATTGTGAGTCTTAAAGATGCCAATAACTGTAAATCAGATACCAATGTAATAGTGGCACAATACTCTCAAATTCAAGCATCGATTACCAATACTGATATTATATGTAATAATAATAATATAGGAAAAATTGATGTCTTTGGAAGTGGAGGGTATCCATTATATATGTATTCCTTAGATAGTATAACTTTCAAGACCGGCAATAATTTCTCAAATTTAGCTGCTGGTATTTATTCCGTATTTATAAAAGATGCGAATAATTGTATAAGAAAATGGAGCGATACAATTCGTCAAACATTTGATGTTAGTTCTATTTTCAACAAAAAAGATGTAAATTGCTTTGGATTTTCGGATGGTAATTTTTCCGTAAAGGGCGCAGGCGGGGCTTCTCCTTATTCTTATTCTTTTCAAAATGGTCCTTTTCTTTCAAAGGATAGTTTTAGTAATTTAATAGCGGGGAATTATACTGTTATTACTTTGGATCAAGTAGGGTGTAGAGATACTTCATTAATCTCTATTTCTCAGCCTTCAGTACTTGCCTATACTATAGATGTAGATAGTGTAAAATGTTTTAGCCAAAATACAGGAAAAATCACAATCAATTCATTGGGGGGCACTATGCCTTACACTTATATATTGGATGGGACACTTTCTCAATCGTCAAATATCTTTTCAAATTTAATTTCAGATACATTTGCTATTAGAGTGCGGGATAATAAATTATGTGTAAAAGACACACAGATTATACTCAACTCATATCCGGATATTACTTTTTCTTATACACTGGATAGTGTCAAATGTAATAATGTACTAGATGGAAGTACCTCAGTAACTGTTTCTGGTGGACGTTCTCCTTATCAATATAAATTAGATGCCGCGAGTTTTCAAAATAATAATTTTATATCTAGTATTGGGCCTGGGGCGCATACTGTTATAATTAAAGATGTCTATAATTGTCAAAAATCATTTGGATTTTCATTTGATAATCCAACCAAACTAACAACAACATTATTAGGACAAACCAATATTTTATGCAATGGCGACACAACAGGTTTTGCAGCTATTTCTTCTTCAGGAGGTCGTTTGCCATATAGTTATTTGTGGAGTAATGGTAGCACAAACGATACGCTATCTAATGTAATTGCAGGATTATATACACTTACTAGCACAGATGCAAAAGGATGTAAAGATATTTTACAAACAACTATAACCCAGCCTCAAGCATTGGATTTTATTTGGTCTTCATCAAATCTTGTTTGTTTTAGAGATAGCACTGGTTTGGCTTCGATAAAAGTTCAAGGGGGCGTAGCGCCATATAAATATATGTGGAACACAGGGGATTCTAGTTCATTAATTAGCAAGCTTTCGGCAGGAACCTATACAGTCACTGTAATTGATAAAAATGGATGTGTAAAATCAGAGAGTCAAGTACTGACAGAACCAGCTGTTATTAATTTTACATTAGACAAAATAAATAGTTCTTGTTTGGAAAGTAAAAATGGTTCATTGACTGTCAATAATATTACAGGAGGTAACGCTCCATATTATATAAAATGGTTTGATAATTCATTCAATGCTACGAAATCAGGACTAGAAGCATTTAAAAAATATAGTGTGCAAGTTTTTGATGCCAATTCTTGTTTTAAGAATGATACTTCTATACTGGATACAAATTATCGTTTCCGAGTATCTCCCAGATTCATAGACCCAAAATGTCCTGATAGCAAAACCAATGTTGTATTGGTCCCAGTAAATGGAACAGCACAATTCACTTATAAATTGAATGGGATTTTAAACAATACTGGAATATACAACGCATTGCCAAATGGTCTTTATCCATATGAAACAAATGATAATGTCGGATGTCTTTTCAAAGATACTATAGACCTCATTCTAAAAGATTCTATGCGTTCAACATTGATTAATTATGATCCTAATTGCCAAACTGCTAATATATGGCCTTCTAAATTAAATGTCGAGGGCGGGGCATTGCCCTATGTATATAGCTGGACGGGCGCATTTTATACAAATACTACAGGGGATTCTGCTATACATAATAAAAGAGGGGCATATTCTGTTACGGTTAAAGATAATAATAATTGTGCTCTTACATTTAATTTTGAATTAAAACCAGCAGATGGGGCTATTGAAGCAGCGATAGATTCGCTCTATAATCTTCGTTGCTTTGGAGTGCCGGAGGGTAAGGCTGTTATTAAAGCAAAAGGCGGTAAGTATCCATACACGTATCTATGGAGTCATGGCGATAAAGATAGTATTGGGAGTGATATGTATGCTAATATAAAATATAACGTTACGGTAACGGATGATTCGGGATGTAGATACATTTTAGATGATATTTATTTGACCGAACCTACTCGAATACAGGCAAATTATATTTCTAGAAATGAAACCTGTCCCAAATTAATGGATGCATTCATTCTTGTGAGTCCATTTAATGGAACGGCTACAAATAGCCAAAGTTATTCATTAAAAATAAACGATAACCCATTTGCCAAAGAGCAAAGATTTTCGTTTTTAACCAAAGGTACATACAAAGTTACTATCCGCGATGAAAATGAATGTGAAGTAGACACTACATTTACAATTACATCGCCGCCAGAGATTAGATTATCATTAGACTCTATATATGAATTGGAAGCGGGGAGTAGCATAGATTTAATTCCTAATATTCAAATAATTGGAGGCTCATATAGTTCGCTAAACTATATGTGGACTCCTAATGAAAGTTTGAAATGTGCAGATTGTATCAATAATACATTTTATGGTACAAGCAATACCAATCTTAAATTTTCAATTACTTTTGGAAATAATTGTGAAGTAAAAGCCAATACTTTAATTAGAATTAAAGGATTAGATGGAGAATTGATCTATATCCCTAATATATTCAACCCAAATGACCTCTATCAGGAGAATCAAACATTCAAAATCTTTGGAAATAAAATAAAACGATATAGTTTAGAAATATACAATCGCTGGGGCGAAAAAGTCTTTGATTCTCATACACAAGAAAATGCGTGGAATGGAATGTACAAAGGAGATTATGTCCAATCGGGAGACTACATTTATATAGCAGAGATTGAAATGCTTGATGGTCAAATCTTGAAACGAAAAGGAACCTTTGCTTTTATAAGGTAATACAAATTGTATTATCTCAATCGATCTGCGCTTTCTACCAATTTTAAATCATTTTTGATAAAATACTGAGCAAAATAAGCCAAGATAAATATGATAATTGGAAATCCAATAAGCATGGTATTGAAATCGGTGTTGTATTTTGAATAATCAATACCTATAATAACTCCATAAATCAAACTCAAAAACATGATGATATAGCAAAGCCTTATTTGTTTTCGTCTATCTCCATGCATAAAAATACTCACCAAAGAAATAGTACTGATAATCGAGGATACAATAGTCAAATTATTGTCTTCTAATACTATATGAGAATCCCCATCTATTGAATATAATTTTAGAAAAAGTCCAGCACTCGCCACGATGACAATCAATGTTAAAAATAAGGTTTGAATTCTTTGGATCATAAATTGATTTTTATATGGCAAAAATACAGTTTTCAAATTATACTTATTCCAATTTCTCTCAAAAAAACGCCTACTTTCTTCAAAAATAAGTAATTTTGTAATTATATAATTCTGAAATACAATAAAGATGTATCTTTTAAATAAAATTACTGTTGTTTTTTCTTTAGTTTTTTTTCTTTTTTGTTCTTGTGAAGATTCTAAACAAGTCCTTCAGCCTGATGCAGATGAAGAAACAATAGCTAAAATAGAAACCCCAAACTTCAATAATCAATTGGCATATGATTTTATACAAAAACAAGTAAATTTTGGACCCCGAGTACCAAGTACTAGTTCACATGAGGCGTGTGCTCAATGGCTTTTATCTATGATGAAATCTTTGAGCGATACCGCATTTATTCAAATATTTAAGACGACTACTTTTGATGGGAAAAAACATAAGGGCAAAAATATCATTGCACAAATCAATCCATCAAATCCCCATCGGATCATGTTTTCTGCACATTGGGACACAAGGCCTTTTGCCGATCAAGACTCAAAAGATCAGAAAAAACCTATTTTGGGTGCCAATGATGGAGGAAGTGGTGTTGGGGTGCTATTAGCGCTATTGGATGCAATGAAATCACAAAAACCTACTATTGGTATCGATATCGTTTTTTTTGATATAGAAGATTATGGACAGCCTGAAAATAGTGGCTTCCCAGAAATGAAAGATAGCTATTGCTTAGGATCACAATTTTGGGCAAAAAATATACATACGCCACATACGATTCGATATGGTGTATTGCTCGATATGGTTGGAGGATTTGGAGCCACATTCCTTAAAGAAGGATATAGCATGGCCTATGCGCCCAATTTGGTGCAGCGTGTTTGGAGTCATGCATCTGATTTAGGCTATTCAGGATTTTTTTCATATAAAGAAGGCCCCGCTATTACCGATGATCATACGTATGTCAATAGTTTGGCTCGCATCCCTACTATTGATATTATTCACCTTCAAGAAAATCAAAACAATGCATTTGCTTCGTATTGGCATACACACAATGACAATATGGCATCTGTAGACAAAAATGCTCTGAAAGCAGTTGGTCAGACTCTTTTGAGATTAATATATGAAGAAAATAAATCTGTAAATTAAAAAAAATGGAGAATAATAATCAATCTAAATTCTTAGGTAAACTGTTGGCCGCTATTTTATTTATAGTATTTATTGTCTTGATAGCTATGATCACTCTTACATTCCTTGCTCCCAAAAATACGAAGTTTGAAGTTGCTAAAACCTTGCCATATCCTATCGATAGTGTCTGGCATGCTTCGAATGATTTGGAAACATATCGTATCTCAAGAGAAAATATCACTAAATTTATTGTCAAAGATACCACAATCCCAAAATGGGTAGAGTATTACGGCAATTCGGATTCGATAGAAGTGAAGACAACACATTTAAAACCCAATACTTATAAATATTATATTGTTTTTAGCCAAAAATATGAACAAGCTATCGGAGTAGGAATGTATTTGACGCCGCAAGGCGATAGTACTCACGTGGTTTTGAAGGGGAAGTCTATTTACCAAAATGTTTGGGGTAGAGTCTATTACACCATCATATCCCCTAATACGGTTTCAGATTTTGAGTTTTACAAGTTAGAATGTGTTTTGAAAAAAAAATATAATAGATAAATTATAAAAATGAAAAAATGCCTTGTATTTTTATTATGGATTGTATGCGTATCGCTTGAAGCGCAGCTCCACCCAATGCACAATCTTATGTCAAAAGAAATGAGAAGAATAGATAGCATTGACGGAAAAGTAGATGGTAAAATTGCAGATTTAGAGGGCGAAGAAGTTGAAAATTTGTATCGAAATGTCTATTTTGTAATGATAGATTCGCTAAAACATCGAATAGAAAATAGTCCGACTCTGCTCAATTGGCAGAAGAAAAATTTGACTTATGGTCTTCTCATGACTATGCAGGAAATAAATAAAAATAATTACAAACTTCCGCTTTATTTTCAAAAGTTATTGGCTAATGCTTTTGGGATTGTAGGAGCCATAGAACATGGAGATATTGAATCTTATTTAATTACAGATCCATTATATTCGATTAAAAATATTTATTTTTATAAATTTGAAACGATAGCTAAATCTTTTTTAGTAAAATCTGCATCCACATACCCAAATGAAGTATTGAAAGTTTTTTATAAATATAGCGATAGTCCTTATAAAGATACCGTAGTAGAAGTTTGTGGTATTGTAGCGCCTAATGTAGCTAAGAATTATCTGATTGGGGAGACAGATATTAAAAGAATATTGAAAGAAAATACGCATCCTAGTATTATGGGAATGCGAGGATTTTTTAATGAATACAATATCCTATCTAAAGGAATGGTGCTAGTAGATGATATTATTGAAGGGGAAATGACTATCAATGAAGCACATGCTATTTCTACTGATAAAAGAAAATTTTTAAGAAAAATGATTGAAATACGAAATAAAGATTATGCGCAAGCCCTTTATTCGTTGGATGAAGAATTGAGATTAACTTCCCTAGAATTTGTGAGAGAAATTAATAATTTACACAATGAAACTAATCCACAAATTCGATTTAAGTCTATAGATGATTTTAACTGGAAAGAATTGTATACCTTGCTTATTTATAGTGAAGAAGAGATTTTTACATCAAGCTTTAATGGAGTTTTTGAAAGGCTCATGTATAGGCTCAAAGAGGATAAAATTACAGGATGGAAAATGCTGGAAATCATGCGCTTCAATCATTTTAGATCGTTTATCAAACTCTGTGCAGGCTACGGAAAATTAAATGAATTCTTGATATCGATGAGCAAAGAGAAGAGTACAGAGCTTTTGACCAAATTTACCAATAACTTGGAACAAAATTCGGGCGATTTGAGACCTGCAATTGATGTGGCTGATGCTTTTGGAAGTATCAAAGATAAGGAGCAAATCGATTTGATTCAAAAAAATATTATAAAAGAATATGACCGTGTAGACGAAGAAAGATCTATCAATGGAGTGGCTATATACGGTCTTTTGAAAAGCTTATTTGCTTCCAAAAAAATATCGCCAAAAGATTCTACATGGTACAATGAAGTTTCTAGAAAATATAAATTAGAACGTGTAGATAAAATCAGTTATGAAAAAATGATAGGACATGATTGTGTGCACAAGCAAGTTCATTTTTTCTATGACGATGATGATGGATATGCTTCGTTTTCTAGTTTTTTAGCTACATTCGCCACCCCAAATTATAAAATTACGAAATGGACAAATTATGTCAAAATTGAATCTATAAAAGGCGCCCCTATTTTAATTTATGCCAATCAACCCAAAGCAGAATTGGATGGTCAAGCAGATTTGGTAAAAATAATGGATTCTTTCAAGCGAGATATTCAAGTGATGGTGCATAGAGGACATAGTTATTATGCACTCAATACTATAGATCAAATGCCTGCTTCTACTAAAATAGTTTTCTTGGGAAGCTGTGGAAGTTACAATAATATCAATGAAGTATTAAGTCGTTCTAGCAGTTGTCATATTATTTCTTCAAAACAGATCGGTACTATGAGTGTAAATAATCCTTTGCTTTTTATTATAACCGAAACCGTAAGGCAAGGAAAAGATCTTTATTGGAATAATGTTTGGGCAGAGTTGGATAGTAAAATCAAAAATCAAAAGTATGCCTATGAAAAATTTCAGGATTATGTGCCGCCGCACAAAAACCTAGGGGCTATTTTCATTCAAGCATATACTCGTTTTGTTACTGAAAAATAATAAAATAAGCACAATGTAACAATGGTTGCCAAAGAAATATTTTATTTGTCACATCTTTGCATTAAATTTTGAAATCATGGAGATTCTAGGATATATAGGTGCTTTAATTATAGGAGTTTCGCTAGGTTTGATCGGTGGAGGAGGCTCTATACTAGCCGTTCCTATTCTGGCGTATTTGTTTCATATAGAAGAAAAAGCTACTACAGCGTATTCTTTGTTTATAGTTGGAGCTAGTGCCTTAGTAGGTGGATGGCAGCAACATAGAAAAGGTAATGTAGATTGGCGTACTGCTTTTATTTTTGGGATTCCATCTATTGTTGGAGTTACATTAATTAGACATTATCTTATCCCAATGCTTCCCGAAGTTTTGTTTCATATAGGGGATTTTCTTTTCACTCGTCGAATGATGATGTTTGGATTATTTGCTATACTTATGATTCCAGCTGCATGGTCTATGCTAAAAAAATCAAAAGAAGAGGCTATTTCAGGACCTACAAAGTATAATTATCCTTTGATTATTCTAGAAGGCTTTATTGTGGGGGCTATTACAGGACTTGTAGGTGCAGGTGGAGGATTTTTGATAATTCCAGCATTGGTTATTTTGGCTAATATTGAAATGAAAAAAGCCATAGGTACATCGCTTATCATTATTGCTATCAAATCGTTGATGGGATTTTTTCTAGGCGATGCCATGACTATGGATATTGATTGGTCTTTTTTGGCGTCGTTCACGGGAGTAGCATTTTTAGGAATTTTTTTAGGTACGTATTTGAGCCAATATATAGATGGAAGCAAACTAAAAAGAGGATTTGGTTATTTTATCATTATTATGGCCTGTTTTATTTTTTACATGGAATTCATTCTTAAATAAAAAACAACTTGTGTAACATAAGTGTCACAAGTCGAAAACTTCAATTAAAAAACTATTGTTATTATCTTATAAAAAAGTCTATTTAAAATATATACATATGCAAATTGAACAAATTTACACAGGCTGTTTGGCACAAGGTGCTTATTACATTACATCTAAAGGGGAAGGAATTATTATTGATCCATTACGTGAGGTAAAGCCTTATTTAGAGAAATTGAAAAAAGATAATATAACTCTAAAATATGTATTAGAAACCCATTTCCATGCTGATTTTGTAAGTGGACACAAAGATTTGGCTGCTGCAACAGGTGCCACCATTGTTTTTGGCCCCACACAAATGCCTATGGGATTTGATGCACATATCGCTCATGATGGCGAAATTCTTAAAGTAGGAAATTTAGCTATCAAAGTACTGCATACACCGGGCCATACAATGGAGAGTTCTTGTTATCTATTGATAGATGAGCATGGAAAAGAAACGGCATTGTTTAGTGGCGATACACTCTTTATTGGCGATGTAGGACGTCCTGATTTGGCTCAAAAAGTTGCCCTAGATTTGACGCAAGATAAATTGGCTCGTCATTTATATAATTCATTGCGCACAAAATTAATGCCATTGGCAGATGATATTATTGTATATCCGGCGCATGGAGCGGGTAGTGCTTGTGGAAAAAATATGAGCAAAGAAACTTTTGATACCTTGGGAAATCAGAAAAAAGTAAATTATGCCTTGCAAGAAATGTCGGAAGATGAGTTCGTAAGACAAGTATTGGATGGATTGACGCCTCCTCCAGCATATTTTCCTCAAAATGTAATGATGAATATACAAGGATACGAAAATGTAGAAACCGTTATCAATAAAGGAACTAGAGCCTTGTCTCCCGCTGAATTTGAAGTAGCAGCAAATGAAACCGATGCGGTAATTTTAGATACACGTCATGCACAAGTATTTGCAAAAGGTTTTGTGCCCAATGCTATTAATATTGGCGTGGATGGAAGTTTTGCTCCGTGGGTAGGGACTATGATACCCGATGTAAAACAAGCATTATTATTAATAACAGATGAAGGAAGAGAAGAAGAAGTAGTAACTCGTCTAGCACGTGTAGGCTATGACAATGCTCTTGGATTTTTGAAAGGAGGCATAGAAGCGTGGTCTGCTGCTGGAAAAGAAGTAGATACCGTAGCGTCAATTTCTGCCGATGAATTTATAAAAAGACATGCAGCTGAGCCACAAATAGAAGTATTGGACGTGCGTAAAGCTAGCGAGCACTATAGCGAACATGTATTGGAAGCTATCAATGCACCGCTAGACTATATCAACGATAGCATGACCAAAGTAGACAAAAATAAAACCTATTTTGTCCATTGCGCAGGTGGATATAGAAGTATGGTTTTTATTTCTACGCTCAAAGCAAGAGGATATCATCATTTGATAGATGTTTCTGGTGGATTTGGTGCTATCAAAGCTACAGGCGCTATCAAAGTGAGCGACTATGTTTGTCCTTCTACAATACTATAATAAGTTATTATAGTGTTTAAAATAAAAAAGATAATCCGAAAAGTTTGCCTTTATTGTTTTCCCAAAGACTTTCGATATAACGTTGCCATTTGAGCTCCAATCAATGTCTTAGGCGCAAAATTCATAAAGAAATTCCCTATTCTATTAAAAAATCCGGGTATATAGACCCTTTTGCGATGCGTCATGGCATATATAGCTTCTTTGGCAGCGGTATCTACAGGCATCATCCAGTTTTTAAGACTATCAAATTTTTCGGATTGAGTCATTTCCGTTTCTATTCCACTAGGAGTATAGAGTGTAATAGAAAAGTTTGGATTTTTGATTTCATACGAAAGCGCAAATGCAAAATTAAATACAAAGCCTTTGCTGCCTGAATACAATGCTTGATAAGGCACGGGATGATATGCGCCCATACTGGAGATAATCATTAAACCGCTGGAAATATTTTTTTTCTCAAAATAATCTGCCCAAAATTCTATGCTATATAGCGTATTGAGGACGTTAGTATTGAGGATATTTTTTCGATCAAATTCCGCTATTTCAAGATGATTCCCAAAATGCGTAATACCTGCATTGAGGATTACAGCACTCAGGTCAAATTGATTGGTAATGGCTTCAAAAACAGATTTTGTTTCAGATTCAAGCGATAAATCCGCTTTGAATATAGCAACCGAAACAGCATATTTGGCTTCAATTTCATTTTTGATTTGTTCCAAATTATCCAATCTACGTGCTATCAAAATTAGGTTGGCGTTATTATTTTTAGCCAATTGTATAGCCATTTCTTTTCCCAATCCTGACGATGCACCTGTGACAAGAACCCATTTTTTCGCTAAATCCAAAGTCATTTTATCTTATTTTAAAAACAAATATAGAAATTTATATTTTTATGGGGGTATTCGATTTTGTGATTATTTTTAATTATTAAATAACAATAATAAATTATATGCTATTTTTGCTTGTTGAATTAAAAAAGTAAATATAACAGAATGCAAACACTCATCATGGTAGCACAATTGCTGCTTTCTCTTTCCATCCTTGTTTTTATTCATGAATTGGGACATTTTTTGGCAGCCAAAATGTTTAAAACACGTGTGGACAAATTTTATTTATTTTTTGATTTTATGTTTCCCCTTCCCAATGTATTAAATTTTGCATTGTTCAAGAAAAAAATAGGCGAAACGGAATATGGTTTAGGATGGTTTCCTTTAGGAGGATATGTAAGTATTGCAGGCATGGTAGATGAAACTACCGATAAAGATTCTTTATCGATTGAGCCTCAGCCATGGGAATATCGAAGTAAAAAAGGATGGCAAAAAATGATAATTATCCTAGGCGGTATTATTTTCAACTTGATTTTTGCGGTAATGATTTATACAGCCTTGTTGTTTTTCGCAAAAAAAGAATATTTGCCAGCATCTTCGCTTAAAGATGGGGGTGTTTTGGTGTCTGAAAAAGCAAAAGAACTCGGCTTCAAAGATGGTGATGTCATTTTGACTGTAAATGGAAAAGCGCCAGTACGTTTTGAAGATTTGTTACCTATCTCGGTTTTATTTGGAGGCGAATACAAAGTTTCTAGAATGGAAGATGGTGTAGCTTCTGAAAAAACGATAAAAATGCCCGCTAATTTTTATAAGAAATTTAAAGGTGATATGTTTGCACCTTTCTATCAAAATTTAAAAGTAGAGAGTGTAATAGCAGGAAGCAATGCTGAGAAAGGTGGGTTGAAAAATAAGGATTTGATTTTGAATACAAAAGGCTCAGTTATTGCCTCTTTTGATCAATTCAAAAATATCTTAGATAGCAGCAAAGGACAACAAATTCAAATTTCTGTTTTGAGAAATAATGAAGCCAAAGAATTGACAGTAGATGTAGATTCTACCGGAAAGATTGGATTTATGCCTGGCTTTGAATTGCCGAAAGATAAATACAAAATGCAACAATATGGCTTTTTTGAATCTATGAAATATGGTGCTAATGAATGTGTGAAACTCTTTACAATGCAAGCGATTAGCATTTCCAAAATGGTGACACGCGAAATGGATTTTAAAGAAAATATTGGAGGTCCTATTGCTATGGCAAAAGGATTTGGTGTAGAATGGGATTGGTATCGTTTTTGGTTGTTCACTGCTATGATTTCGGTAGGCTTGGCTTTTATGAATTTATTGCCAATACCTGCATTGGATGGAGGTCATGCTGTAGTAATATTGATAGAAATGATTACAGGCAAACCTGTAAATGAAAAAGTATTACAGTTTTTACAAAACGTAGGTACAATTATTATATTAGGATTGATGGTATTTGTATTTTATAATGATTTGACAAGAAAGTAAGTCAAACAAAAGTTTTTAAAATATAAAAATGAATATTGGATTAAAAGATTCTTTAGAAACGTGGGAAAATCTGTTGCCGCTTACATGTAATAAAAGTATAGCGGATATGAGAATAGGCATTCTCACTATTGCCGAAAAATGGTCAAAATATTTGAATACATCGGTTTCTATTCAATATGTAAATGCTTATTTAGGTGACACAACATCTCGTGCGGAAATTATAATTGACAGTTCGGTTTTACCTACGGAAGTTCTTGTTAACGCTATTTTGGCTTTAAAAGAAAATGAAGTTTTAGCGCAAAATGGCTTTCAAATTGTTTCAAATACACAACAATCCAATCCAAAAATTATCGAATTTTCAGGCGATTTATCTCGAATAGAATTTCCTTGGGATATTTTTACAAAAAATGATGCGGAATTGCGCAAAGATTTTGAATTATTGACAAAAGGAAAAGTATCGCAGCAAATAGATCCTTCAAACAAAGTCATAGGCAATCAACTATTTGTAGAAGAAGGCGCTAAGATTCAATGTGCTATTTTGAATACGGAAACAGGCCCAATTTATATTGATAAAAATGCCGAAATTATGGAAGGTTCTATCATAAGAGGTCCTTTCTATTTGGGAGAACATGCTACGTTGAAATTGGGAACCAAAATATATGGCGCCACGACCATAGGCAAAGAATGCAAGGTAGGTGGCGAAGTATCCAATTCTGTAATCTTTGGATATTCAAATAAAGCGCATGATGGATTTATAGGAAATACTGTTATTGGCGAATGGTGCAATCTAGGAGCAGACACCAATTGTTCCAATCTAAAAAATAATTATTCCCTGGTAGATATTTACAATTATAGACAAGAAAAAATGATATCTACAGGTCAGCAATTTTGTGGCTTGATAATGGGCGATTATTCCAAAACAGGGATTAATACCATGCTCAATACAGGAACCGTTGTGGGGATTTGTAGTAATATTTTTGGAGCAGGTTTTCCATCCAAGCATATTCCTTCTTTCAGCTGGTGTAGTATAGACAATACCGAAATATATCAATTGGAAAAAGGGATAGAAACGTTAGAACGCATGAAAGGACGAAGAGGATTGAAATTGGAAGAAAGAGAGAAATCCATTTTGAAATTTTTGTATAATCAAATTGTCTAAATGAAGAATAGTATCATAGTAGCGGGAAATTGGAAAATGAATAAAACCATGGCTGAAGCGATTGCTTTTTTTGAAGTAATGGATTCTTTAGCTTTGAATAATGTAGAGGCTATGATAGCTTTGCCTGCTATTTTTGCATCACAAATAAAAAGTCAATTCCCAAATTCAAATGTAAAATTAGCGCTGCAAAATGTAAGCGATAAAAACAACGGTGCTTATACTGGGGAAATATCGGCGAGTATGATACAATCGCTAGATATTCCATACTGCATAGTAGGTCATAGTGAGCGAAGAAGCTATTATCACGAAACGGATGAATTAATTTTTCAGAAAATCAAGCAATGTCTTGCCTATCAGATTACACCTATTTTTTGTATAGGAGAAACGCTTGAAGAACGCGAGCTAGGCAAAACGTTTAAAGTATTAAAACAGCAATTAGAAAGAGGATTAGGCGATTTGAATGTATCCAATGTGCAGCATATTTACATTGCTTATGAACCTATTTGGGCCATTGGTACTGGAAAAACAGCCACCACCGAACAAGCGCAAGAAGTACATTTGTTTATTTTTGAATTTTTACAAGAAAAATATGGTACAGAAATAGCTTCCCAAATACCACTTTTGTATGGCGGTAGCTGCAATACTACCAATGCCGAAGCCTTATTTTCGCAGCCCAATATTTGGGGTGGATTGATAGGCGGTGCTAGCTTAGATTTCAATTCATTTGTAGAATTGTTGGAGATAGGAAAAAAAATTATTCCATAGAATATTTCATTTTCTAAATAATAGTTATTTTAAAGATTCATATTGTAAAAAATGGATAAAAGAGAAATTCTTCTTGAGCTAATTTATAAAAAATCAAAACTTAAAATCTCAACAAAAAGTGACTGCAATTTGTTAAGTTCGCTCATTTATAAAGATATTGGTAGCACATTATCTGAATCAACATTATATAGAGTATTGATTAAAAAAGAAAATCCCTTAATTCATTATAAAAATACTTTAAATATAATTTCCAGGTATTGTGGCTTCAGTGATTGGGATAATTTTGAAAATTATACAAACAATACTAATCTATTTAATAATTCTACCTTTCTAAATAATATATTTGAAACTACAATTGAAAAATTAATAGAAGATAATAAATTTAATAATATAATTGATATATTTGAAACGACTAAAGAATCAAACTATAAAACTAAAGAATTTATAGGGTTATATACATTTAAAGGGTTTAAGAAATTTAGTACATTCTCTAATTTTATTAAAAAATATGGATCTAACTCTTTTGTAAGGCAAATTCTAATAGAAGCTCTATATGATCCTCATCATAGATTACATAGTTATACAGAAGGGATTAAATTTTATTTAAAAGCTACGCCAAAGAGCAATTCAAATTATTTGCAAGATATCATTTTTGCACAAACAGTTCTTTTTCGACATTTTTATAAAACAGGAGAGTACAAACAAATGATTTCAATTGGTCATTTGTTGTATAATAGTATTAATTATAGTTCAGAAATTGAAAAAATACATTTATTTCCTAAAATCAGATTTAATGCATATAAAATATACCACATTATATTAAAAAATGAAAGTCCAATGCAGGCTCATGAATATATAAGTGTTTTTTTAAATTGGATTGAATTTGAAATACAGAAAGTACATTCACTTATTGAACTAAATATCCTTTATCAAACAACAAAAGAAGTTTTAATAGATCTTAATCTAATTCAAGACTTAAATATTTTAAACACATTTTATAATAAAAAATTATTAGATTTTAAATTCGCTAATTCATCAGAATTATATAATAATGCAAATGGGCTACTAAATTTAATAAATGAATGATTTTTTTAATATTATCTATTTTCCTATTTTCTTTTAACAATATTTTATGGAAACTCTATTTGGCAAAAATGGAAACATATTCATTAATTACGTTTCGGGCTTTATTAACATCAATAGGTTCGATATGTCTTTTATTTTATTATAATCCTCTATTCCTTTTTTCTAATTTATTATCTTTAAAACTAACATTAGGCTCTGTATTTGGCTTTCTTGGATTAATTTGTATGTTGCAT
>Ga0078894_10000164_pt1 | contig 41828 bp, 43 predicted proteins | sample LauGreSu1BDMLBSD_2_FD_67506 | JGI IMG/M metagenome (GOLD analysis project Ga0078894, IMG submission 67506) | Freshwater lake microbial communities from Lake Michigan, USA - Su13.BD.MLB.SD (version 4) (version 4) | ecosystem: Environmental > Aquatic > Freshwater > Lake | place: Lake Michigan...
ATTGGTTTTTTGACAAAGAGACATCTACTATGTTAGTTAGAATTATAGGTGTGGCCTTAATTCGTGAAAAATTATCTGAAAATGGAGATGTTTTAGGAGATGAGGTTATGTATTGGGTTTATTATCCAGATTTAAGATCTATATTGAGTCAGTATCCAGTTTATAATATTAAAAATGAAGCGGCTACTATGAGTTGGGAAGACTTATTTGAAATTCGTTATTTTTCAAGTTATATTATGAAAGAATCTAATGCTTATGATAGAAGGATAAAAGATTACGCAGCAGGTTTAGATCTTTTGTATGAGTCTGATAGAATTCAAAATGATATTAGAAATTATGAAAGTGATCTTTGGGAATACTAGAATATTTCTAATATAAATAATTATATAAAGGTATAGCTAGATTTAGTTATACCTTTTTTTTGTTCAATTAAATAAAAAAAATAATGAAAAAAGCTAATTGGAAAAATATAAAAGAGTATGCTGATATATTATTTGAGTTTTATGAAGGTATAGCAAAAATAACAATAAATAGACCTGAAAAACATAATGCTTTTAGACCTGAAACGAATAAGGATATTTTAGATGCCCTAGATATATGTAGAGAGGATCAATCTATTTCTGTAATAATATTGACAGGTGCTGGTCGAAAAGCTTTTTGTAGTGGAGGAGACCAGGAAGTAAAAGGAATAGGAGGATATATAGGAAAGGACGGTGTTCCTAGATTAAACGTATTGGATATTCATAAAAAAATACGATCTATACCTAAGCCAGTAATAGCTATGGTGAATGGATATGCAATTGGTGGTGGTCATGTTCTTCATGTAGTGTGTGATTTGAGTATTGCTTCTGAGAATGCAATTTTTGGACAAACTGGACCTAAAGTTGGTAGTTTTGATGCAGGATTTGGAAGTAGCTATTTAGCAAGAATTGTTGGACAGAAAAAAGCAAGAGAAATTTGGTATTTGTGTGAACAATATTCAGCACAAGAAGCTATGGCTATGGGCTTGGTGAATAAAGTTGTGCCAATAGATTTTTTAGAATTAGAAACTGTCAAATTTGCAAAAACTATTATGAAACGTAGTCCTATGGCTGTTCGTATGTTAAAAAGAGGATTGAATGCTGAATTGGATGGTCAGGCAGGAATTATGGAATTTGCAGGTGATGCCACGCTGATGTTTTATATGATGGAAGAAGCTCAAGAAGGTAAGAATGCCTTTTTGGAAAAAAGAGATCCAAATTTTCAGCAATTTCCTAAGTTTCCTTAGAATTTAAGTTGCCCTAATTTATATTTATCATATTTCTTCGAAAAAATAATTGTTTTTTCTTGTGATATATTTTTACTTAATCTAGGAAAAATGATAGATCCTTCTAGAACACCATTAAATATATTTTCAATTACTTCATCGCCATTATCTAAGTTGATATTATAATTATACGTCTGTGATATAGCAAAATTTGATTGTAATTTAATTTTCTTATCTTCATTATTACTTTCCATTTGCAAATCATAATTTTCTTTTTCATCATTAAAAATAATATTTAACTCATTATCTTTTTGATGAGTGAAAATTGATACTGGAATGATATTAGCCAATGCTTTGTTATTGTAAAAGTCATAAGGATTAACATAGTATTTCGTTTTAAGTACTTGTCTTTTTAGATAAATGTCTGTCCATTGAACTTTATCATTACTGTCTATACAAAATGTAAGGATATTTCCCCAGCTAAAATTATAAAATGTTTGTGTATTATTTGTATACATACCTCCAAATCCAAAACCTACAGGATTGCTTACATATTCTATATCCACATTATATTTCTCACATACAAAAATTGTTTTTTTCTCTTTTGTTGTGATAAAGTCTATTATGAAATAGTCATTTTCCATACCTTTTTCATGTACTTGAGAAATTTTATTTTTTTTATATATTCGTGAATAAAAAGTAGAATCAAAATTGATATTACGATTATTTATAATAATACCATCTGTAATGTTTAGGTCTATGATTGAAACTCCATTAATAAAACTTCTGTTTTCATTTTTTGAAAAAAATCCACCTATCCTAAATATACTATCAATCGGTATAATATTGAATGTGGTATAAAAGTGATTAGTTTCATTTTCAAATGCAATTTCTTTAATAGTTTTCCCATATTTATTAATAAGTATCATTTTATTTACATAGAAATTACTTCTTGAAAAAGCAGAATTTGTAGATTTGTCTAGTTTGTAATAATATAGCAATGAGCCATCATTGTTTAGCCAGTTATTTATATTTTCCACTTTACTAGCTAACATAGGCATTGCGTATTTTTTCTTATAAAGCAAATCCATATCTGATTGATATATGGCTATGTAGGAGTTGAAATCTGATGTTGATGAAAAATGAGAATAGTCTATGTCGTTGATTATCAAAGCTATTTTTGATTTATCAGGTGAATAATATATTTTTAATTCAAATACTTCTTTTTTGCGACCAGGTATACTGAAAATCATAGTTGGATTCATGACAATTTCGCCTTCTTCGTCAAATTTTAAAAGATAATATTTGTGTGATTCTTCTTCTGACACAAATTCTTTTAGAATAAAATAGGTTTGATCATTTTGTGTAATAATAGCCCCTTGATAATCATATTTTTTCTTCTTGTCAAATTGAACTAATTTCTTTTTAAGTAGATTAAAAGAGGTATCGTATTGGTGTACTTCACAGATATTTTCTCTTGCGGATTTACCAATAACTTGAGTAGATATGTCTTGGCGAGTAAAAATATTATCAATCAAAAATCCTGATTGAATTTCATCGTTTGACCAGATAATTTGCTGAGCCAATGCTATATTTGAATAAATCCAAAAAAAAGAAATGAGAAGAAATGTTTTCATATAAATAATAATTTACAAGTTTATTAAAAACATATCCAGCCTTGTGCTTTCATATCGTATAGATTATTGCCTTTTGATTTGAGTTTAATACCTTTGTCTTTTGATTTTATCTCTCCAATTACTGTAATGTTTTCATTTTCAATAATTTTCTCCATATATTTTTTGTCAAAAGTGAATAGCAATTCATAATCTTCACCGCCATTAAGTGCCGATACAGAAGGGTCAATATTCATTTTCATCGATTCGTTGAACGTAAGTTCTTCAATAGGAATAAAACGTTCTTCAATTTCGGCGCCCACACCTGATTGCGTGCAAATATGAAATAACTCACTGCTAAGACCATCGCTAATATCCATCATAGCATTTGGTTTTATACCTTCATTCTTGAAATATTCTATAACTCCTTTTTGAGCTTCTGGCTTCAAAAATCGTTGAATCAAATATGAATTATCTTCATTTAACTCTGGTTGTAATTCTGGATTTTCTATAAACACGGCCTTCTCGCGTTGTAATATTTGCAATCCCATATATGCGGCCCCTAAATTACCCGTTACTGCTATCATGTCGCCTTCTTTTGCTCCATTTCTATAGACAATTTCTTGTTGATTCGCTTCGCCAATAACTGTGATAGAAATAATGAGACCTTTTTCGGATGTGGTGGTATCGCCACCTATCAAATCTACATTGTATTTTTCACAAGCTATTTGTATGCCATTATAAATCTCTTTTAACGCTTCTACACTAAATCGATTGCTAATTGCTATAGAAACAGTGATATGTTTTGGCGTACCGTTCATAGCGTAAATATCCGAAAAATTAACAATAGCAGCCTTATATCCTAAGTGTTTTAAAGGAGTATACGCTAAATCAAAATGTATGTTTTCTATCAAAAAATCGGTAGAAATCAATGCGTTTTCTTTATTGAATTTAATTACGGCTGCATCATCACCTACTCCTTTCAACGTATCTATACTTTGTTGAAATTCCTTTGTTAATTCTTTTATGAGTCCAAATTCGCCTAAATCAGCTATTTCCGTTCTTTTAACAGTCATTATATTTTAAATTTATTTTAGTTTAAATGTTATTGCTACAGGTTGATGATCCGAAAATTCAAAATTATTTGAAATTCCTTTACACGAAGTCACTTCTATATTGGGCGATACTAGATAAAAATCAATTAACGTCACAAATGTCTTTTCAGTATCAAAAGGCTTATCATTTTTTCGATTGGTAGGTGTTTTTGTATCAAATATCCATTGCCAATTGGGTATAAAATCCACATCTACATTCGTTTGCAAATAGTCGCCTTCTTTGCCTTTAGCTAGCTGATTGTATGGGAATTGTGGAGGGCATTGATTCCAGTCTCCACCACATATTATATAGTTTCCTTTTATATATTCGTCATTCAAGATAGTCTTTAAATATTCCATTTCTTGTTTTTTCAATTTACCCTCATCATCATAAGCACTATTATGAATATTCACCATCACAAGGTTTTTGCCATTGGCGAGTGGATAGTAATTTACCAGTAAACATCTACGCAAGAAAAACAATTGTTTTGGAAAGTCAAATTCGCCCGGTAATTGATGTCTTACTGTTTTATTTGCTTCAAATTTAGATAAAGTCATCAAACCACTATTCACTCTTCCCATGGGTTTCAACCAAGGCTGTGGGATATAATTAACTTTATAATTAAGGGCAAATGTACTTTGGTAAGCCGAAGAAAATGTATTTTTTATTAAATTCATTTCTTCAATATAATAGCTTCTTTTACTAAAACTATCTACTTCTTGTAATAATATAAAATCTGCGGGATTTTGTTCGATTGTATTCAGTATTCCTTCAAAATACTTATTTACAAGCGATTCGCTAGGTTGCATCATTTTGCCCCCATCATAAAAGAAATCCGCCTCTTTTCCAAGTCCCGAATAGCCAATATTCCATATCAAAGCGCTATATTCTTTGTCTTTAATAGAGTCTATCGCTTTGGCGTTGTTGTTTATGGAAATGGATTCTATTGTGGCAGGATTAAAATAAGTAATTTTTGCATACACTATGTTTCCAATGATGTATATCAACATCAAAACTATAAGAATCACTATAATTTTTATAAGCATTTTCATCTGATTGATTTAATAATTAATAATTTATATTGAATTTAGAATAGAATAGCTTCAATTCCTTTGTCTGCTACAAAGATAAGATACATTGGTTTATTAGATATGTAAAAAATTTTTAAGAATATATTTTGGAGTTTTAAAAAAAAGTGTCGTACCTTTACAGAATTATTTATTAACTCAATACATTACAAAATGGAAAGACATCAAGGAACTGTCAAGTTTTTCAACGTTGAAAAAGGATTCGGATTTATCAAACACAACGATTCTGATAAAGAAACGTTTGTACACAAAAGTGCTTTAACTAAAATTATCAAAGAAGGTGATGAAGTTGAGTTTGAATTACAACAAGGAAACAGAGGTATGAATGCTGTTAATGTTCAAATCATAGGATAAGAATTTTTTTAATATTCATTAAGTGTTACCATGGCTACTCTCCACAGAGTAGCCATTTTTTTTGTGCCAATTCTTTTGGAAAAAATCACTTAATTTTGCATCAAATATTTAATAAATTGAAAAAGACAAAAGTCGTAGTAGGATTATCGGGAGGTGTAGATAGCAGCGTCACTGCGGCTCTTTTGCTGGAGCAAGGGTACGATGTAGTGGGCATTTTTATGCGCAATTGGAATGATAGTTCGGTGGTTATCAATAATGATTGTCCGTGGATCGATGATAGCAATGATGCGTTGCTGGTAGCTGAAAAATTGGGTATTCCTTTTCAAGTACTCGATTTATCGGCAAAATACAAAGAGCGTATCGTAGACTATATGTTTGCCGAATATGAAAATGGACGAACGCCCAATCCCGATGTATTGTGCAATAGAGAGATAAAATTTGATATTTTTTTGAATGCTGCTATGCAAATTGGTGCTGAATTTGTAGCTACAGGGCATTATTGTAGAAAAGTGAGTGAAACCAATGAAAAAGGTGAGACTATTCATCGTTTGCTTTCTGGCGTTGATACCAATAAAGATCAAAGCTATTTCCTTTGTCAGTTGACACAAGATCAACTTTCAAAAGCCTTATTTCCCATAGGAAATCTATGGAAGCACGAAGTGCGTGAAATAGCCAAAAAATATGATTTAATTACAGCGGATAAAAAAGACTCGCAAGGGCTTTGTTTTATTGGAAAAGTGAAGTTACCTACCTTTCTTCAGCAACAATTAGTTCCTAAAAAAGGAAATATCATTGAAATTTCTAATGAAGAAACCTATTTTCATTATGAGAATGATTCAATTGAAGAGTTGTCAAAAAAATGGCATTTTGAACCAAAAATGGGCAAAAAAGTAGGCGAGCATACAGGCGTTCAATTTTATACCGTAGGTCAACGAAGAGGATTGGGAATAGGTGGAACGGGTTTGCCTTTATTTATCTTAGAAAAAGAAGTTTCGGGCAATATTTTGTATGTAGGTAGAGGAGAGGAGCATCTTGGATTGTCTCGAAGAGGATTATTGATTCAAAATAAAGATATTCATTGGATTCGTGAGGATTTAAACTTGCAAAACGGTGAAGAAATGGTTATGTGGGTTCGTATTCGATACCGACAGCCCCTTGAAAAAGCAACGTTTTACAAAAAAGAAGATGGCCTTTATATTATTTTTGACAATAGTATCAGCAGTATTGCTAGTGGACAATTCGCAGTTTGGTATATCGATGAAGAATTGATAGGAAGTGGTGTTATATATTAGATATTAGATTATAGAAATGTCGCATACAACGTCTTTACTCTATCAAGGTGATAACTAATTCTCATTATAAAAAAAGCGCTTCTATTTAGAAGCGCTTTTTTAGTTTATACATCTATATTCGCATAGGTAGCATTTTGTTCAATAAATTCCCTTCTAGGAGGCACTTCATCGCCCATGAGCATTGAGAATACTCTATCAGCTTCTACCGCATTGGCTATATTGATTTGTTTCAAAATTCTTGTGTCTGGATTCAATGTAGTTTCCCATAATTGTTCAGGATTCATTTCTCCAAGACCTTTGTATCGCTGAACCATTACACCGCCACCGCCTTCGCCACCCAATTCTTTGATAGCTAAATCTCTTTGAGCATCGTTCCAGCAATATTGCATTTTTTTACCTTTTTTTACTTGATAAAGTGGTGGTGATGCTACATAAATATAACCACTCTCTACCAAAGGACGCATATATCGGAAGAAAAATGTCAAAATCAATGTCGTAATGTGGCTACCATCAACATCGGCATCACACATGATGACTATTTTATGATAACGAAGTTTTTCAATATTCAATTTTTTTTGGTCATCTTCCGTACCTATACTTACCCCTAATGCGGTAAAAATATTACGAATTTCTTCATTTTCATATATTTTATGTTCCATTGCTTTCTCCACGTTGAGGATTTTTCCTCTCAAAGGCATAATCGCTTGGAATTTTCTATCTCTGCCTGTTTTTGCTGTACCACCCGCCGAGTCTCCCTCTACAAGGAATATCTCACTTTTTCCGGGGTCTTTTTCAGAGCAGTCAGCCAATTTTCCTGGCAATCCACTTCCTGTTAAAACCGTTTTACGTTGTACAAGTTCTCTTGCTTTTTTCGCTGCATGTCTTGCATTTGCCGCTATCATTACTTTTTCAATAATGATTTTGGACTCTTTTGGATTTTCTTCTAAATAATAATCCAAAACTTTAGCTACCGCTTGAGAAACTACGGTTGTTACTTCTTGATTGCTCAATTCATCTTTAGTCTGGCTTCGGAACTGTGGATTAGGTACTTTTACCGATACCACAGCAGTGAGACCTTCTCTAAAGTCTTCACCCGATAGCGTTACTTTCAGTTTGTCAAACAATTTGTTTTTATCGCCATAATCTTTCAAACACTTAGAAATAGCTCTTTTGAATCCCCCTACGTGCGTTCCTCCCATCAAAGTTTGGATATTATTGGCAAATGAAAATATATTTTCTGAATAACTATCGTTGTATTGGAAGGCTACTTCTACTACAACACCCTCATTTTCACCTGTTATATGAATTGGGCTTTGCAAAAGAGGCACTCTACTTCTATCTAAATAATTAACGAAATCTACCAAGCCTTTTTCACTTAAATAGGTTTCTCTTCTATGTTCGCCGTTCTCATCTTTCGTCCTACGGTCTTCCAAAATCAATTTTACGCCTTTATTCAAAAATGAAAGTTCTTTCATTCTATTGGCCAAAACATCGTATCTAAATTCCGTAGTGTCAAATATAGTAGCATCGGGCTGGAAAATAACCGTAGTTCCTGTATCTTCCGCTACACCTGTTTCTTTTACATCATACAAAGGCTTTCCGCAGCTATATTCTTGTTGGAATATTTTCCCATCTCTATGAACTATAGCGGTAAGATGCGAAGACAACGCATTCACACACGAAACCCCCACACCGTTCAATCCTCCCGAAACTTTATAACTGTTTTTGTCAAATTTTCCTCCCGCGTGCAACTCTGTCATTACAAGCTCCAATGCACTTCTTCCCGAATCTTTTTGAATCCCGGTAGGAATCCCTCTACCATTGTCTTTGATAGAGATAGAGCCATCTTCCAAAATACTTGTTGTAATTTCAGAGCAATAGCCAGCCAAAGCCTCGTCGATAGAGTTATCTAAAACCTCATTTACGAGATGATGCAATGCCCTGCTATCTGTACCTCCAACATACATTCCCGGACGAATCCTTACGGCTTCTAGTCCTTTGAGCGCTTGAATACTATCCGCGCCATAATTACCATTTTGTTCTTCTATTTCTTTTACTTGATTTTCGCTCATGTATTTATTTAGTCTTTTATTAAAAAACAACTTACAAATATACGCGTTTTTTATCAAATATTTTCATTAAAATATAACAATGTGGATAACTAGAAAATAAATAAAAAAATTACCTTAGAAACGGTGGATTAAGTAAAGATTGAATGAATATTTGAATGGATTCAGGGCGATATAAAATAGTGGCTATTATCCCAAAGATTGCACCTGTGAGATGAGCACGATGTCCAATATTGTCGCGACCGTTTTTTCCCATATAGTATGAGTATCCAATATAGAATATCGCCAAAAGGATAAAATATACGGGAATAATGAAGTAAATATACACCATACCCCATGGATCAAATAGTACCAAAGCAAATAAGCTAGCTGCCACAGCGCCACTTGCACCTATAGAGTCGTAATAAGGATTGTTTTTGTTGATGAAATAATCTGGGAGTGCAGAGGCTATAAGCGCCAAAAAATAAAATAAGATGAAAAATGGCGAAAAAATACCTTCTGTAGCATCTTTTACAAAATAGAGTGTGAGCATGTTGAATAACAAATGTGAAAAATCAGCATGAATAAAACCATGAGTAATGAATCGATAATATTCACCATATCGTTGAATACGATAGGGTTTGAAAGAATATTTTTCAACAAACATTGGATTTTGGAAGCAGTAAAATGAAAATAATGCCGTAGCAAGGATTAATAATGTTGCCATTTATATAATTCTATTGATCAAATAATGTGTTTTGAATAGCGGGTGGTCGCTTGCCTAGGTGTGTATAGGCTCTTTCGGTAGCTTCGCGACCTCGTGCAGTTCTATTGATAAATCCTTCTTGAATCAAGAATGGTTCGTATACTTCTTCTATAGTCCCTGGTTCTTCGCCAACAGCGGTAGCTATGGTATTGAGCCCTACGGGCCCTCCTTTGAATTTATCTATCAATGTAGTGAGAATACGGTTATCCATTTCGTCCAATCCAAATTCGTCAACATGCAAAGCGTCTAAAGCAAATTTCGCAATTTCATAGTTAATTTTCCCATCGCCTTTGATTTGTGCAAAATCACGCACGCGTTTGAGTAATAAATTGGCAATACGAGGCGTGCCTCTGCTTCTGCGAGAAATTTCAATAGCGGCTTTGGGTTCAATTTCGGTCTGGAGCAATTGTGAAGAACGCGTAATAATGCCTGCCAATACTTCTAATGTGTAATATTCCATACGGATATTGATCCCAAATCGCGCTCTGAGCGGCGAAGTAAGCAAGCCCGAACGTGTAGTAGCGCCAATCAACGTAAAGGGATTGAGGGAAATTTGAACCGAACGAGCATTAGGGCCTGTATCTATCATGATATCTATTTTGTAGTCTTCCATGGCGGAATATAAATATTCTTCTACCACAGGACTCAATCGGTGAATTTCATCGATAAAAAGCACGTCGTGGTCTTGAAGATTGGTAAGCAATCCAGCTAAATCGCCCGGTTTTTCAAGAACAGGACCTGAAGTTATTTTTATGTTAACATCCAATTCGGATGCGATAATATTTGAGAGCGTAGTCTTGCCTAATCCGGGAGGGCCATGCAAAAGAACGTGGTCCAATGCTTCAGAACGCTGTTTGGCGGCTTGGATAAATATCTCTAAATTTTGAATGGACTGTTCCTGTCCTGTAAAATCCGTCAATCGCTTGGGACGAAGCGCCTTGTCTATGTCTTTTTCTTCATTATTTAGTTCAAAAAGTTCTTTTTTGGGATTCACTTCCATACGAGGGCAAAGTTACAAATATTTTAAGAAAATAATTAAAATTCTATCCAAGTGTCATTGGTGCAAAATTTCTTGAACCAAGTGATTTGTCTTTTTGCGTAATTGCGAGAATGTTGTTTGATTTTGTCAATAACTTCCTGATTTGACACTTCGTTTTCAAAAAAGGGCAACCATTCTTTGTAGCCTACTGTGTTCAAAGCATTGAGATGAAAATAAGGGAGAAGGCACTCCACTTCTTGCTCCAAGCCCATTTCGATCATCTGGTCTACTCGGTGGTCTATACGGCTGTAGAGTTCTTTTCGCTTTCTATTCAGTACAATATTTTCTATTTCAAAGGGCCTTTTTTTAGGTTCAAAGGACTTGTAATCGCTCCATTTTTTGCCTGTGGCGTAGTAAATTTCTAATACACGCTGTAATCGTCTAGTATTTAAAACATCCATCGATTCATACGATTCGGGATCTATTTTTTTAACTTTTTCTTGAATAGTTTTAATAGACTGAGAGGCTATTTCTGCATCTACTTTTGCTCTAATTTCGTTTGATATTTCGGGCATCTCATCTAACCCAAATCGAATGGCATTGAGGTACAAGCCAGAACCACCACATAATACTAGAGTATCTTTTTCTTCAAAAAATTTTTGAATCAATGCTAAAACTTCTTTTTCATAATCATTGACCGTGAATGATTCTTGAATAGATTTATTAGCAATAAAATGATGGGTAACCGCTTGTAATTCTTCTTTTGAAGGGCGAGCCACGCCAATATTTAATTCTTTGTAGATTTGACGGCTGTCAAAAGAGATTATATCGGTATGGTGTTTTTGTGCTAGCTCAATAGCAAAAGCCGTTTTTCCTACCGCTGTTGGCCCAGATACACAAATTATTTTTTTATTCATTAGATATTGCAAGAGTTGAAAGTCCAAGATTTTTAGCAATTTCAAACATTAATTGTTTAGCTTCTTCAAAATTATTTTGAATTTTTCCTTCCAAAATAGCTTCTTTAATTTCATTTTTGATTATACCTACTTCTTTACAAGGCTTTAGATGAAATGTCTCCATTATGAGTTCTCCTGAAACAGGCGGCTGAAAATTTTTAATTTGATCGCGGGTTTCTACCTCTATTATTTTTTCTTTTACTTTTTCCAGGTTTAGAATATATTTTTTAACTTTTTCTTCATTTTTGCTGGTAATGTCAGCTTTACAAAGTGTTAATAAATCCTCAATATCATCGCCTGCTTCAAAAAGTAATCTTCGAATGGCACTATCAGTAATAGTTTCTTTGGTCAATGCAATAGGACGTAAATGTAAAAAAATTAGCTTTCTTACGTAATCTAAATTTTTGTCCAACGGGAGTTTTAGATTTTTGAAGATTTTAACAACCATTTTGCTACCTAATACTTCGTGTCCATGGAAAGACCAGCCATTTTGTTCATTGAATTCTTTTGTCTGGGGTTTAGCGATATCGTGTAATAATGCTGCCCATCTAAGCCATAGATTAGATGTGAATGGCGCAATATTATCTATCACTTTTAGAGTATGATAGAAATTGTCTTTGTGGCCTTTTCCATTGTGTTCTTGAACACCATGTAGCAGTTTTAACTCTGGTAAAACATAATCAAGTAAGCCACTTTTAAATAATAAGTCTAAACCAATTGAAGGTTTTGGAGATAATAAAATTTTATTTAGTTCTGAATGAATTCGTTCTTTGGAAATGATTTCGAGTCTATGTGCATTTCGTTTTATAGCTTCAAAAGAAATGGGTTCTATCTCAAGATTTAATTGACTAGCAAAACGAACAGCACGCATCATACGCAATGGATCATCTGAATAAGTAATATCAGCATCAAGTGGTGTTTTGAGGCAACGATTTGTTAAATCGTCTTTTCCATGATACAAATCTAAAAGCTCGCCAAAATCAGCTTTGTTGAGACTAATAGCCATACAGTTAATAGTAAAATCTCTTCGAGAAATATCTTCTTCTATAGTGCCGTCTTCTATAACTGGTTTTCTGCTATCCCTCTGATAGCTTTCTTTTCGTGCACCAACAAATTCGTATTCAAATCCATCGTGAACAAACTGTGCGGTACCAAAATTTTTGAAATAATTGACATGGATTTTGGGTGAAATAGCTGCCGCTACTTTTTTGGCAAATTCAATCCCATTACCCTCAACTACAATGTCGATGTCTTTACATGGTCTTTCTAAAAAAATATCTCGCACCCAGCCACCAACTGCATAGGCTTTGATGTTTTGCTCAAAGGCAATTTTTTTACAGGCATTGAAAAAAGGGGAATTGAGTGTATCTTTCATGAAAATATTGATCCTTAAAAATACTGGGTTTTGGACTAAATGATTAAATTAAATCAAATAAATTCTTAACACCCATATATCTAGTAGTATGAAACCCTTCAGCAAATTGAACACCAATCGATTTTCCCAAAATTAAATTTTGTGATTTAATCATTTCTAAAAATGATTTATCAGAGATAAATGTATTGGGCTCATCGGTTTCAGGATTATAAAATTGGCTTTTAAATGCCTTGATTGTCTCTAATTTTATATCCATAAATTCTGAAATATCAATGACAAAGTCAGGTTCCAAAAAATTTGATTGTATGTAGCTAAAAACCGCTTTAGGTCGCCAAGCTATTTGAGGATTATTTTCAGTTTTTGTTTCAATTTTAGATAGTCCTGATGCAAAACAAGCTCTTTGTACTACCTCATTACCTTTTTGATGATCTGGATGCCGGTCTTTTTTAGCATTGCAAATTACAATCTCTGGCTGATACTTTCGGATTACTTCAATTATTTTTATGATATTTTCTTCCGAATTTTCAACCCACATATCTTTCATTTTTAAATTTTCTCTAAAAGAAACACCTAGTATATTTTTAGCATTTTCAGCTTCTTCAAGACGTAAAATGGCATTGCCTCTAGTTCCCAATTCACCTTGTGTTAAATCACAAATGGCTACTTTTTTGCCAAGAGAAATATGTTTAGCTAGTGTGCCTGAACAACTCAGTTCTACATCATCTGGATGTATTCCAAAAGCAAGAATATCAATTTTAAAAGGATTCATCTTTTTAATAATTGGTTTTAAAACAATATAAAGTTACATTTAGTTCGATTTTTATTAAAATAAGGGGAAATAAGGGCTATTTCATATAAATTTAGATTTAAATAAATTATCACTTCTTTTTAATTTTGTAAGTAAAAATCAAAACAATGATTAATGCTATAATTATTAATGACGAAGTAAAAAGTATGGTTAATCTTGAAACTATGCTAAAGATTCATTGTCCAGAAGTATATATTGTAGCTAAAAAGCATGATATTTCTGCTGGCTTTGAAGCTATAAGAACGCTATCGCCTCAATTAGTTTTTTTAGATGTAGATATTCCACCTTATACGGCATTTGATTTATTGCGAATGTTTGATCATATTGATTTTGATATTGTGTTTTTAGCAGAATTTGATCATTTTGCGCTAGAGGCTATAAAATTCTCTGCACTTTATTATATTCTCAAACCAATAAAATCTGAAGAATTAATAGAAGCTGTAAATAGAGCTAAATTAAAGAATAATTTCAAAGATAATTTTAATATAAATTGTTCTAATGAGAAAGATAAAGAAAAGAAAATTACATCAATTATTATTCAAACACATCGTGGCTCTATTGTCATGAATATTTTTGATATTATTTATATAAAAGCTCATAATAATTATTCTACTTTTATTTTAAAAACAGGTGAGCGAATTATGGCATCAAGAAGCTTGAAGAATTATGAGAAAATCTTGTCATTTAGCGGTTTTTTTAGATGCCACAAAGCATTTTTAATCAATCTCCATAATTTGCCTAATTCGATTCAAATAAAAGCTGAATATTTAATAATGTCTAACGGGGATTTAGTCGCTTTATCTGTTCGAAGAAAAGAAGATTTTTTCAAAAAAATTAAGACGATTAGATAATATTAACCTCTCGCTCCAATTCAATTCCGTATTTATTTTTTACAAATTCAATAATCGTTTGTGAATAATTGAATATTTCCTCTCCTGTGGCATTTCCATAATTGACTATTACAAGAGCTTGTTTGGCGTGACTGCCCGTATTGCCTACTATTTTTCCTTTAAAGCCACTCTGTTCTATCAGCCAGCCCGCTGGAATTTTAATGCCATTTACATCGGGGTAATTTGGTATTTCGGGATATGCTAATTGTAGTTTATTGAATTCAGGAATAGAAATAACAGGGTTTTTGAAGAATGAACCAGCATTGCCTAATTCGCTTGGATTTGGGAGTTTGCTACTTCTTATTTCTATTACAGCATTGGAAACATCTTTGGGAGTTGGATTCTCAATCCCTTTGTCTTCCAAAACCTTTTTGATATCGCCGTAATTACAATTTATCGCTCTTTTTTTATCCAATTTGAAGTGAACTTCGTATATAAAATATTGATTTTTTAATTTTCGCTTAAAAATACTCTCTCTATATCCAAATTCACAAGCCTCATTTGTAAATGTTTCCAATTCGCCTTTTTTGAGATTTAGCGCTATAACTTTTGTACACCAATTTTTGATTTCTTCGCCATAAGCGCCGATATTTTGCATAGGTGCTGCACCTACACTCCCCGGAATTAAGGATAAATTCTCTAGTCCATAGAATCCTTTTTCCAAAGACCATAAAACCAAATCATGCCATATTTCACCTGATTTTACGGCTATTTCGGCTACATTTTCATCTTCGTAGATTGTGTCAATGCCTTTTAATTGATTTTGGATTACCAATCCATCAAAATCTTTTGTAAAAAGCACATTGCTCCCGCCACCCATGAGTAAAAAAGGTTTTTGACTTAGTTGTGGTATCAGTAATTTTATATCCTCAACATTACGGATAGAACTGAATTCAGAAGCATTACAAGCAATGCCAAAGGTATTAAAAGGTTTGAGGGATATATTTTTTTGAATTTCCAAAATTGAGTGCTTTAATAATTAAAAATTCGATTCCAAAGTGCCGATAAGGCTTGTTTTAGCTCCCCTTTTTTAAATTTTTCTTGAGGAAGAATGGTGAAAGTGCCTTGATCATTTTTGTATAGTTTGTAGTAAAAACGGAACGATTCTTCAATATCTTTTTTGGTAAAATCTTGACGTCCCCATTTGGTTACATAAAAATTCAACGTATCATTTTCGCCTTTTGCCATCATATATTTCCCTTGCGAAAACCACAACAGTGTCTCAAATGCAGGACTTTTATAGTTGTTTTTCAAGTGTTCATTTTTTGGATAGGAATGAAATTCTATATGTTTATTTTTTTGCAAAATGGAATATTCCGAGAAAATAACATTGGAATCTTGATCTATAATTCCCGCCCAAAGAAAATTGTTGAAAATAGTAGGTGACGTGCTGATGCTTTTATACGAAATATGTTGTTCCTTCAATGCTTTTTCAAAGGTATTGTGAGCATAATATTTAACCCCAAAAGTCAGCAACATATAGCTACAACTAACGATAAGCGACGCTTTTAGAAACTTGAAACGCAAAGGATTTTCTTTTTTGATAAATAAACAAGCTCCCAATAAAATCATAAATGGCAATGTGTACAGAGGATCTACAACCGATATATTGTTAAATCCTACTAAATAATTGCTAAAAGGCTGAAACATCTGCGTGCCATACGTGGTAAAACAATCCAAAACCGCGTGGGTAAATAAGCCCCAAAACCAAAGGGAATAAAACTCTTTAAAGCTGTATTTTTTCTTAAAAATGACATAGCATAAATACGCAAATGGTATGACTAAAAAGAAATGAATAAATGTGGCGTGCGAATAGGAGCGATGAATTTGAAGTTTGAGTACTTCATCGTTTGTAAATAAATTAGAGATTACATCCAAATCGGGCACAGTTCCTGCAATCGCACCAATTAATTGGGCTTTATTGCCAATTTTTCGTCCCATAAGTGCTTCTCCAACCGCAGCACCGAGAACTATTTGTGTTAAACTATCCATTTTATTTAATTTCTACTAAGAAATAATTCTTTTTACCTTGCTGAACCAAAATAATAGAATCGTGAATAATATCTTTATCCGAAATGATATATTCTACTCCAACTTTTGTTTTGTTAATGCTTATGGCATTTTCGGTTAGTTTTTGACGTGCTTGGCCATTGGAAGGGAAAATATTCGTTTCGTCCACCAAAAAAGGGATAATTTCTTTGGATTCGATTACTTTTTCTCTTGAAATGGTATGTCTTGGTACACCTTCAAAAATCTCAAAAATAGTTTCTTTGCTCATTTCTTTAAGTGCATCGATAGAGCTATTTCCAAATAAGACTTGAGACGCTTTGATAGCTATATCCAAATCTTCTTTTGAATGCACCAAGATTGTCAATTCTTCCGCCAACGATTTTTGTAAAATACGAAGATGTGGCTCGGCAGCTTGTTGTATTTCCATTTCTTCAATTTCAGGAATTGATTTAAATGAAAAACGTCTGTTCAAGTCTTTTGCTTCTTCGTCGGATCGATTTAGCAAAAATTGATAAAATTTATAAGGAGATGTTTTTGTAGGATCTAGCCATACATTCTCACCCGTTGCTGTTTTTCCAAATTTTGAACCATCGGCACGCGTGACTAGGGGAGAGGTAATCGCAAAGCCTTTTTCGCCCTTCATTCTTCGAATCATTTCTACGCCAGTGGTGATATTCCCCCATTGGTCGCTTCCGCCCATTTGGAGCTTACAATTGAATTTGTCAAAAAGATGCAAAAAGTCATAACCTTGAATCAATTGGTAGGTAAATTCGGTGAAAGAAAGCCCTGTCTCCAATCGATTTTGGACACTGTCTTTGCTCATCATATAGCCAATTGTAATATGTTTGCCCACTTCACGGATAAAATCCAAAAAAGTCCAATCTCTAAACCAGTCGTAGTTATTTACAAGGAGTGCATCTTTTGGACCATTGCCAAACTGAATAAATTTGGAAAGTTGATTTTTGATGCCTTGAATATTCTTATCCAAAATTTCGTCGTTGAGTAATTGGCGTTCTTCGGTTTTTCCAGTAGGGTCACCCACACGGCCTGTAGCGCCTCCCATCAATGCAATAGGACGAATACCAGCTAATTGCATACGTTTAAGAAGAACGATTTGCTGAAATGAACCTAAATGCAATGAATCGGCTGTAGGGTCAAAGCCGATATAACCCGCAGCATTAGCCGACGCCAAATACTCTTCGGTACCTGCTACCATATCCTGAAACAATCCTCGCCACTTAAGTTCTTCAATAAAGTTCATACGTATTTTCAAATTTTTAAAAGAACGCAAATTTACTATTTTTCTTTGATTTTGTGCAAAATTATATAAAATGAAATCATAAAAAAGTATCGTTAGAAACAGAACCTATTATATTTGTTTTATGAATTGGAAAGTAAATTTCAAAAAAAAAAATAGTATTGATTTTTGGCTCATATATATTGCTTTTGCATTAATAATAGGACTTCAAGCCTATTTTTATAGAGAAAGTACGTGTATTATGGACAATGCGTATTATCTTTTTGATATGATCAATCGAGAAGCTTTTACCATTCCGCACAATCGATTTGTAGCCGTTTTTGCGGAATATTTGCCTTGGTTGGCTATCCAATTGCACTTGCCTTTGAAATGGGTTTTGATAGGGTTTAGTATCAATTTTTTAGTGACTACCTATTTGATTTTTTTGATTGTTTGGAAGCAAACAAAGGACATTACCAATGGTTATTTATTACTATTGAGCGCTATATTTTTATGTCATCATCAGCTTTTTTTTAGAAGCCCCGAATACATTGCTATTCCCATTTGTTTTTGGTTTTATATTTCTTTGCAGCAGCTCAATATTCATAAAAATTTGTTCAATTATTTACAATCATTTGTATTGTTGTTTATACTAGTTTGGGGCGCACATACATTGATTTATATAATTGTTTTATATGTTTTATTATTAAATTTGTACCAGAAGGAAAATGAACGAAAACGCTCATTTGGATTTATTATTTTCTTTTTCTTAATAATTTTTCTAAAGAAAAAGTTAGTGCCAATAAATGGATACGAACAAACTAAAATCGATATTTTTTATAATTCATTAGCGCATTGGAAAGATATACAAAAATCAAACTTTTTATATTTTTTTAGAGAAGTTTATCGAATGAATTATTTTTATAATCTCACAAATTATATCCTTTTAATTTCTGTTATTTTAGCTATTTATAAGAGACGATTTGTTGAGATTTTATGGGCCATTTTGTTTGTGGCAGGTTTGTTTTTTATCAATTCTATTATGTTTTTGGAAGAAAACAATACGTATATGCACTATGATTTGTATTTTTATATGATTTCTTCTATAGTTTTACTTTTTTATTATCAAAATATTTCACATTCTATTGTTCTCAAACGATTTAGTGCAGTTTACTTTATGTTTTTAGTTGTATTTTTCTTGATACAAACGAGTGATTATTTCAAATCTAGGTATGATTATTTGGAACAAATTCTTTTATCTTCGCATAAATCAAAAATGGCCATAGAAGCTAAGCAACTCAATTGGTATAAGTTATCCAATAGTTGGGCCATTGATGTAGAAACTATTTTTATCAGTAGCTTGAATGGGAAAACGAAGACGTTATACCCAATAGAAAATACTAAAAATCTGTACACAGAAGATTCAACATTAATTTTTTCTACCTTTAAAAATCACAAAAGTGAAAACTTAAATAAAGTTTATTTTAATCTTCCCGATGAAAAATATAGTGTTTGTAATATAAAATAGGGACCGCGTATTACATAATTTCATAGATACCCGCTACGCCTTGACCGCCGCCTACACAGGCTGTAACCATTCCGTATTTTTGATTTCTACGATTCAATTCATTGAATAATTGAACGGAAAGTTTAGCTCCAGAGCAACCTAGTGGATGACCTAACGCAATAGCTCCACCATTTACATTGACAATGTTTATATCTATTTCTGGAAGATTTTTTAGCACAGCCAAACTTTGTGCCGCAAAAGCCTCGTTCAATTCAATCAAATTGATGTCTTGATATTTGAGACCAGCTTGTTTGAGAGCTAATGGAATCGCTTCTACGGGACCAATTCCCATATATCTAGGATTGACGCCTGCGCTGGCATACGCAGCCAATCGTGCCAATGGTTTTAATCCCAATTCGTTCATTTTTTCTTCACTCATTACGAGTACAAAGCTCGCACCATCACTTGTTTGGGAGGCATTTCCTGCTGTAACTTGACCTCCGTTTTTGAAAACAGGTTTTAGCTTCATCAAGGCTTCAAAAGTTGTGTCTTTTCTTGGCCCTTCATCGGTATCTACAATGTATTTTTTAGACTGACGTTTTTTGCCATCAAAAAATATTTCTTCCACTTCCACAGGAACTATTTCGCTTTTGAATTTACCTTCTTCAATAGCTTTTATGGCTTTTTGATGCGACTGAAACGAGAACATATCGGCTTCTTCTCTTGAAATATTATATTGGACAGCCAATTCTTCTGCCGTCAAACCCATACCTATATAATAATCGGGATGATTTTTTGCAATTTCGAAATTGGGAACTGTTTTATATCCCATTGTAGGTACCAAACTCATACTTTCGGTTCCTCCTGCTATAATAATATCGGCAAAACCTGCTTTTATTTTTGATATAGCCATAGCTATCGTTTCCACGCCACTTCCGCAATATCTATTAACTGTTACACCAGGTACATTCATTGGTAGATTGGAACGAACTGAAATCCAACGTGCCATCTGTAATCCTTGTTCGGCTTCTGGAACGGCATTTCCTACAATTAAATCATCTACTAGTGCAGGATCCAATTCAGGTGTTTGTGCTAAAATATGATTGATGACTTCACTTGCTAAATCTAATGGACTCACAAAACGAAATCCTCCTTTACCCGCTTTACCTACTGCGGTTCGGTATCCTTTAATTATATATGCATTTCTAGACATGATTTTTCATTTTATTTTTCTGTTGCAAATATAAAACATTTTTACAAAATACCAAACGTTTGTTTGGTATAAATAAATTTTACATTCAATTTTAGTAAAAAATTTCTATTTTTGCCAACTATTAAGAGTAAATTATTAATAGTTTTCTCTTAATTCAAATAAAGAAATTCCAATTTTAATAAACAGATATGTCTGAAGTTCAAAACATTAAAGTTACAATTGACGGAAAAACGATTGATGTCCCTATGGGTACATCTATTTTGGAAGCAGCTCGTATGATAGGTGGCGAATTAGTTCCACCTGCTATGTGTTATTACAAGCCTTTGCAAGGTTCGGGCGGCAAATGCCGAACTTGTCTTGTTAAAGTAGTGCAAGGCAGCGAAAAAGATCCAAGACCTATGCCTAAATTAATGCCAAGTTGTAGTACTGGCGTAATGGATGGTATGGTTGTAGAAAGTACAGCAAATGATCAAGTAAAAGAGGCTCGTAATGGCGTAACTGAATTGTTGCTTATAAATCATCCTTTGGACTGTCCTGTTTGTGATCAAGCGGGTGAGTGCAAATTGCAGGATTTAGCATTTGAAAATGGCAAAATGCAAAACCGTTATGAATTTAATCGTCAAGAGTTTGAATCAGAAGACATTGGACCTTTGATTAAGTTAAATAAACAACGTTGTATTGTTTGTTATAGATGTGTATATGCCGCTAATCAATTGACTGACAAAAGAGAGCACGGCGTTCTTTTCCGTGGCGATAAAGCGGAAATTAGTACGTATATAAATGAATCATTAGATAATGATTTTATTGGAAATATTATTGATGTATGTCCTGTAGGCGCTTTGACAGATAAAACCTTCCGTTTCAAATCTAGAATTTGGTTTACAAAACAATTTGATGCGCATAGAAATTGCGACAAATGTTGTGGCAACGTAGTATTACATAAAGTTGAAGACGAAATTGTTCGTGTTTCGGCTCGTAAAAACCAATGGGATGAAGTAGAAGATTGGATTTGTAATACGTGTAGATTTGACAAAAAAGAAAATGCGGACTGGAATATAGAAGGTGTTCGAAAAGTGAATCGTCATTCGGTACAGAGCCTTAATAAATATTCTCAAACATTGGAAACACCTAAACTCACAAATTAAATCATTCGTATATAATGTATCAATACATTAAAACAGAAGAAAATAATCGAATAGGTTATTTGATACTCAATAGAGTAGAAAAAAAGAATGCGCTGAATTATGATTTTGTAAAAGAAATAAAAGGGGCTTTGAACGAATGGAAAAGCAATACTGTTATTAAAGTCGTTGTAATAAAAGCGAATGGTGATGTGTTTAGTGCAGGAGCTGATTTAGATGTATTAAAACAATTACAAGTAAATACCTTTGAAGAAAATCTTGAAGATTCAAGGCATTTAAAAGAATTATTTGAAATAATAGCAACATACCCCAAAGTAGTAATAGCCCAAGTGGAAGGACATGCCATAGCTGGTGGTTGCGGATTGGCTACGATATGTGATTTTTGTTTTGCAGTACCTGAAGCACAATTTGGCTATACTGAAGTTAAAATAGGTTTTATCCCTGCCTTAGTATCTATATTTTTGGTGCGAAAAATGGGCGAAATGAAAGCCAAAGAGTTGTTATTGACAGGAAAATTGATATCGGCAAATGATGCAAAAGCGTTTGGACTTATCAATAATATATTTGAAAAATCGATGATAACGGAAGCCACTACACAGTTTGCAGAAAAAATAGCCAATGAAACCTCCTTAAATTCGATTGCTCAAACAAAAGAATTAATAGTACAAACTTGGCACTTGCCTTTTACAGAAGCCATGGATACTGCTGCACAATATAATGCAATTTCAAGAGCATCGGAAGACTGTAAAAAAGGGATTCAAGCCTTTTTGAACAAAGAGCGAATCACTTGGTAATATCAAACATATATATAAAATAAAATATTTACAATTTTAAATTTGTATGTAAAATTATTTGTGTAATAAAAAAAAAGTTTTGATTAAAAAAAATATACTTATTTTTGCACCCTCAAAATAAAAAGTTTAATTTAGAATTAAAAAAATAATTAAAGAATGCCTACAATTCAACAGTTAGTAAGAAAAGGAAGAGAAGTACTTGAGTACAAAAGTAAATCTAGAGCATTGGATGCTTGCCCTCAAAAAAGAGGTGTATGTACGAGAGTGTACACTACTACACCAAAAAAACCGAACTCGGCACTTAGAAAAGTAGCGAAAGTTCGTTTGACAAACAGTATTGAAGTAATTGCATATATCCCAGGAGAGGGTCATAATTTGCAAGAACACTCAATCGTATTGATTAGAGGTGGAAGGGTAAAAGATTTACCAGGTGTAAGATACCATATTGTGAGAGGAGCCTTAGATACTGCTGGAGTTAATAATAGAAAACAATCTAGAAGTAAATACGGAACAAAAAGACCTAAATAATCAACAAAATTACTATTTAATTATAATAAGAAATGAGAAAGAGTAAACCAAAAAAGAGATTTCTACAACCAGATCCAGTTTTTAATGACCAAATGGTTACATTGTTTGTAAATAATTTGATGTATGATGGTAAAAAATCAATCGCATACAAAATCTTTTATGATGCAATGAACATTGTAGATTCAAAAGTAGAAGATGCAAATGGATACGAGACATGGAAAAAAGCATTGGCTAATGTAACTCCTAGTGTAGAGGTAAAAAGTAGAAGAATTGGAGGAAGTAACTTTCAAATTCCAACTGAGGTTCGTCCAGCAAGAAAAAATTCTTTGGGTATGAAATGGTTAATTTCATTTTCAAGAAAAAGAAATGGAAAAACTATGGCTGATAAATTAGCTCAAGAAGTTTTGGCTGCGTCAAAAGGCGAAGGAGCTGCATTCAAAAAGAAAGAAGATACGCATAGAATGGCTGAGGCAAATAAAGCATTTGCTCACTTCAATAGATAATAAATAAATATAAAATTATAATGGCAAGTAGAGACCTAAGATTTACAAGAAATATTGGAATTGCTGCGCATATTGATGCGGGTAAAACCACTACTACAGAGCGTATTTTGTACTATACGGGAAAAACTCACAAAATTGGTGAGGTTCACGATGGTGCTGCTACGATGGACTGGATGGAACAAGAACAAGAAAGAGGTATCACAATTACTTCTGCTGCAACAACTTGTACTTGGAATTTTCCTACAGATCAAGGAAAAATGATTGATGCATCACAACCATACCACTTCAATATTATTGATACTCCGGGTCACGTGGATTTTACAGTAGAGGTAAATCGTTCATTGAGAGTTTTGGATGGATTGGTATTCTTGTTTAGTGCGGTGGACGGTGTAGAGCCACAATCTGAAACGAACTGGAGATTGGCTGATAATTACAAAGTTCCTAGAATGGGATTTGTAAACAAAATGGACCGTCAAGGTGCAGACTTTTTGATGGTTTGTAATCAAGTGAAAGAAATGTTGGGTTCAAAAGCAGTACCTTTAGTATTGCCAATTGGAGCTGAAGATCATTTCAAAGGTGTAGTAGATTTGATTAAAAATCAAGCTATTGTATGGCACGATGATACACAAGGAGCTACTTTTGACGTAGTGCCTATTCCTGAAGATATGAAAGAGCAAGTAGCTGAATATAGAGCTTATTTGATAGAAGCTGTAGCGGAATATGATGAGAATTTATTAGAAAAATTCTTTGACAATCCAGATACGATTCAAGAAGATGAAATTCACAATGCATTGAGAAGAGCTGCAATTGATATTGCTATCATCCCAATGTTGTGTGGTTCTTCTTTCAAAAACAAAGGAGTTCAATTTATGTTGGATGCAGTATGTAGATATTTGCCTTCACCAATGGATAAAGAAGGTATAAAAGGTACCAATCCAAAAACAGACGAAGAAATCTGGAGAAAACCATCTGTAGATGAGCCTTTTGCAGCGTTAGCATTTAAAATAGCAACGGATCCATTTGTAGGTAGATTAGCTTTTTTTAGAGCATATTCTGGAAGATTAGATTCTGGTTCTTATGTATTGAACACAAGAAGCGATAGCAAAGAGCGTATTTCAAGAATTTTCCAAATGCACTCAAACAAACAAAATCAAATTGATTTTATTGAGGCTGGAGATATTGGAGCAGCTGTAGGATTTAAAGATATCAAAACAGGAGATACTCTATGTGATGAGAAAAATCCAATTATCTTGGAAAGTATGGTATTCCCTGAGCCTGTAATTGGTTTGGCTATTGAACCTAAATCTCAAAAAGATCTTGAGAAAATGGGAATGGCTTTGGCTAAATTAAGTGAGGAGGATCCTACATTTAGAGCTAAATATGATGAGGATACAGGACAAACAATCATTTCTGGAATGGGTGAGCTTCACTTGGAGATTATCATTGATAGAATGCGTAGAGAGTTCAAAGTAGAATTGAATCAAGGTGCGCCTCAAGTAAACTACAAAGAGGCATTGACTACGAAAGTAGCTCATAGAGAAAAATTGAAAAAACAATCTGGAGGTTCTGGTTTATTTGCCGATATGGAATTTGAATTAGGCCCCGCTGACCAAGAATTCTTGGATAGTGATGATTTCAAATCTGGTAAGAAAAAATTACAATTCGAGTGGGGAATCGTAGGAGGAGCTATCGATAAAAACTACGTGAAGCCAATCACAGACGGATTTACGGCTATGATGAGCAATGGTGTTTTGGCTGGATACAATATCGACTCTATGAAAGTAAGAGTTTATGATGGAAGTATGCACTCTGTGGATAGTAAGCCTATTGCGTTTGAGCTTTGTGCTAAAGACGGATTCAAAGAAGCTGCAAGAAAAGCAAATCCCGTAATCTTGGAGCCTATTATGAAATTGGAAGTTATTACTCCAGATGAATATGTAGGATCTGTAATTGGTGATTTGAATAGAAGAAGAGGTCTTCCAAAAGGTCAAGAAACTAAACCTACAGGAACTGTAATCAAAGCAGATGTACCTTTATCAGAAATGTTTGGTTATGTTACTCAATTGAGAACAATCACTTCGGGTAGAGCAAGTAGTACCATGGAATTTTCTCACTATGTACAAGTACCTACAAACGTAGCGAAAGACATTATGGAAAAAGCTAAAGGTAAAAATGCTTAGTCTATAACAGATACGTTTTAATATAATATTAAAAAGCCTTGATAGAAATATCAAGGCTTTTTAATTTTTTTTAAACCCCAAATTGATAATTTCATAGAATTTTAATAATCTAATATGCCAAATATCAATTGAAAATATCATTATATATTTCATTTAAGTTTTATTAAGTTTTATATAGATCATTAAGTGTGTACATTTGTACATTATGTAATAGTGCATATATAAACAAAAAATGAAATAAAAGTATGAATTCAACAACTGATTATATTTTGACATTTGATGTTGACTGGGCACCAGATAACGTAATTGACTATGTAGCTGAAATATTAATTGCACACAATGTTAAAGCCACATGGTTTATTACCCATGAATCAGATGCAATAGATAGATTAAGTAAAAATAGCGATCTTTTCGAACTTGGTATTCATCCAAATATGCTTAATGGTTCAACTCATGGTAAAACTGAAGATGAAATACTAAAACATATCAAAGCAATAGTTCCTGATGCTGTTAGTATGAGGACTCATGGATTGTATCAATCTACTAATTTTTTGACAAAAGCAGCTAAAGAATATGGAATTTTATATGATGTTTCTTTATTTCTTCCAAAAACACAATATCTAAAGCCACATTACATAAGGTTTGATCATTCATTGTTGTATAGGATTCCTTACTTTTGGGAAGATGATTCGGAGATGTTTGAAGATGAACCAATATGGAGTATTTCGGATTATACCCAAATGAAAGGGTTAAAAGTATTTGATTTTCATCCAATACATATTGCTTTGAATACAGAAAAATTTGAAAGATATAATGCTCTTAAAAAAGTAAAAGAATTAAGTTCTTGGGATATTGATTTTATAGAAGAGAATGCTAATAAAGGTATTGGCACTAGAAATATTTTTCTTGATTTTGTTCGTGAAATGGCTGGTAAGGGGAATCAAATAAAAAATATTGTAAATTTCACAGAGTAAAAAAGTTAGTATATTAAAGATTCTAGCCCCTCATCCACAATGGATTCGTTTTTAGAATATTTTTATAAATAGGGCAAGCTTCAACATGTGCACCTGGAAGTATGCCTATACTCATCAAAAATTCATTGACAATTTCGCCTCCTGTAAAATGGAATGTTTTTTTGAATAATTTTGTCCATTCGTCTTTGGTTTTGGGATGATTCATTTCCAGCCATTTGTAGAAAGAACCGTGTTTTTGTTGCAATTCTATAATAACTTGAGCATTATAAATCGCAGCATTGATTTTTAATCTATTTCTTATTATTCCTGCATTGGAGAGCAAGCGTTTGCGATCGGTATCACCATAATTCGATACTTTTTTTATATCAAAATAGTCGTATGCATTTTTGAAATTTTCTTGTTTTTTCAAAATCGTAGTCCAGCTAAGACCTGCTTGATTTATTTCCAAAACTAATCTTTCAAAAAGTTCGTTATCGTCTGTAATAGGAAATCCATAATGAAGATTATGATAGGGGATATGTAGGCTATTGGCCGACATTATTTGGATTGCGCTGCAATATGATGGAGGTAATTCCATATTTTATTTTTTGAATAAGCTAATAAATGTTTTCAGATGCTCGTATCCCAGCAGTTTTAGGAGTCCGTCTATGTCTTTTGACAAATGATGGGTTTCTACTTCTTGTAGTATATTTTGTCTCATGTTTTGAAGAAATAAATTATCTTGGATTCCTATTTTAGCAAATTGTATTTCAAAAACGTGTTGTATTTCGGGATTGGGTTCTCCAAAGATAAATTGTACAAAAGCATCTATTTTACCATCAAAAAAATATCGTTTAGCTTCATTTTTGATTAAGCGTTCTGCTTTTGGAGCCCAATCTTTTGAATTCAAATGGTTTGAAGAAGAGTCTACTATCAGGTCTAATAATGATTTCATTTAGTGAATTTATAAAATTAATACTACTTTTGTATTAATATTCAAATATATGAAAATTTCTTTAATTTTTTTTTCTTTTTTTATGCTTTTTTCGTGTACAAATTCGCTCAAAGTTTATCATGAAGATAAATTATTAAAAGAAATTGAGATATCTCAGAGTAAAGCAATGCAAAAGTTTGAATTTCAAGATTGGACTATTCATTATAAGAATAAAAATGGTGAATTTGATGGTATTATTAATTGTAAAACAGGCAATATGGGAATGTTTCATTCCAAAAATCCTGAGATTATGTTGAATTCCAATGGAACATTTACTGTCAAAAGTTCGTTGATATCTTTTTAGGATAGCACCCATATTTAAATATAAAATGCAAGAGAGAATTAGTTTGAATAAATACATAGCCTCTACAGGGTTTTGTAGCCGAAGAGAGGCAGATCAATATATAGAAGAGGGCCGTGTAACGGTCAATGGCGAAGAAGGCGAAATGGCCATGCGAGTAAATGCTTCAGATGATATTAGAGTAGATGATGAGAAATTGACTCTTAAGAAAAAATTTACCTATATTGTATTTAATAAGCCTATGGGTATAACCTGTACAACAGATTTGAAAGATAAAACGAATATTATATCGTATATCAATCATGAAAAACGAATTTTTCCAATAGGTAGATTGGATAAAGATAGTGAAGGTCTGATTTTTTTGACCGATGACGGAGATATTGTTAATAAAATTTTGAGAGAAGGTAATCATCACGAAAAAGAGTATCTTGTAATTGTAGACAAACCATTGGAAAAGGATTTTGGTAAGAAGATGAATCAAGGTATCCGAATCGATGGACAAACGACAAAGCCATGTAAAATTCAGGTTTTGGGTAAACAAAAATTTAAGATTATCTTGACACAAGGGCTCAATCGCCAAATTCGAAGAATGTGTCAATCCTTGGGATACAAAGTTCGATTTTTGCAACGAGTTCGTATTATGGATATTCATTTAGGTAATCTAAAACTTGGTCGCTGGCGAAATTTATCTCCCGTAGAAGTAGAAAATTTGGTCCAAAAAACAAAAAATTCAAAAAAATAATTAAAGAGATCTTTATTTTTTTACCCCAGATAATCAAATCCTTTTAAATTTGCGTGATCATTAATCAATTCAATATTATTTATTTTCAAAAAATATGCAAAACAAGTTTAGCCATTTAAGTTCTGAAGAATTAACTATTTTGAACGAAACGCCTATGTTTGTTTCGTTATTAATTGCTGCAGCCGATAATGAAATTGATTTTAAAGAGACGATATGGGCTGAGAAAGTGACTTTTTTTCGTACCAAAACGGCTCATTATTCCTTGAGAGATTTTTATGTAAATGCACATAAAGCTATAAAAGAAACAATGGTATTGAATTTGGAAATGCTACCAGATAATTATGATACTAGAATGCAGTATTTGTCTGATAAAATTGCTCGAATTAACTCTATTCTTTCAAAATTGGATGAAAATACAAAGGAAAGATTACTAGAAAGCTTTCAATCACTTTCTTTAAGTATCGCTGAAATTAGTGGAGGTATGTTTAGTTTCTTTTCGCATAATCCCGATGAAGAGAAATGGTTACATTTACCTATGATAAAATCATAAATTCAAGCAATTGAAGTCAATTTTTGAGAAATTTTTATTTTCATTAACGGTACTTTTAGGCGTATATATTATTCTTTTTATTTTATTTCAGGTATTGTCTATCAATTCCGCTCAGAGTATGATTGGACAGAGTAGTAATAAAGCTACTGAAGAAGCCATTGCAAAGGAGTTTCATTTGGATCAGCCGCCTATGGTTCGGTTATTGATTTCATTAAATGAAATTTCGCCTCTCAGTTGTTTTACAGAAGATGAAACTGCTGTTTTCTACTGGGATAGCACTTTGTATAATGGTATTAAATTATTTTCAATTAATAAGGGTAGTTTTTATTTAAAATATCCTTATTTAGGGAAGAGTTTTCAAAATCAAGAACATGTTACTACTTTAATAGCTCAGCGTTTTTTGAGTACGCTAGTTTTGGCTTTTTGTGCTATTATATTTGCAACCATTATTGGCGTTTTACTGGGTATTTTAGCAGCGGTAAAGAAAAACACTAGGATAGATCAAGCCTGTTTGGCTATTTCAGCCATGGGTATTTCGGCTCCCTCTTTTTTTGTGGCTATTTTGATTGCGCTCCTTTTTGGATATTATTTGAGTGAATGGACTGGGCTGAGTTTCAAAGGTTCTTTAATAGAAATGGACGATTATGGTAATAGCATCTATGTTTGGAAAAATTTGATATTGCCTGTCGCAGCATTGGGGTTGCGTCCTATAGCTATACTTACGCAGATTACAAGAAATAGTATGCTCGATGTTTTAGGCGAAGATTATATACGAACGGCTATTGCAAAAGGCTTAAGTCCTCGAGTTGTTTTTTTTAAACATGCACTACTCAATGCCTTAAATCCTGTTATCACATCCGTATCGGGGTGGTTTGGTAGTTTGTTGGCAGGTGCCTATTTTATTGAAGTAATTTTTGATTATAAAGGGTTAGGTAATTTGACTGTCAATGCCTTAATGAAATTTGATATTCCATTAGTGATGGGAGCTTCTATGTATATAGCATTTACTTTTGTCTTGATCTCTTTTTTGGTAGATTTTTTATATTTGATGATAGATCCCCGCATGCGAAAATAAAAATAGAAAATAAATGAGTTCGACCATCGTAGCACTTTCTACCCCGCAAGGTTCTGGAGCTATAGCACTAATAAGGCTAAGCGGCAAGGAATCTTTAACCGTTTTGGATTCCATTTTTTATGGAAAAAACCGATTAAGTGAGGCTTCCGGATATTCCATTCATTTTGGAGAAATAAGAGATAAAGAACAGTTGGTAGATGAAGTTTTGGTGGCTGTTTTTAAAAATCCCAAATCATATACAGGGGAAAATGCTGCTGAGATTTCTTGTCATGGTTCGCCATATATCATTCAGCGAATTATAGACTTATTAATGCGTGAAGGAGCCATCATGGCAAGTGCAGGCGAATTTACCCAACGAGCGTTTTTGAATGGTAAGTTAGATCTTTCTCAGGCAGAAGCCGTAGCTGATTTGATTGCCTCTGAATCCAAAGCCGCACATCAAATGGCATTGATACAAATGCGTGGAGGTGTCTCTAATAAATTGGCTTTATTGCGTGAAGAATTGATTAATTTTACAGCGCTGATTGAATTGGAACTCGATTTTGGCGAAGAAGATGTAGAATTTGCGGATAGAATAGAATTACAAGATTTGATCAATACGCTCAAATCCCAGCTAAACGATTTGATTCAGAGTTTTGCGTATGGAAATGCCATTAAAAATGGCGTACCAGTAGCCATAGTAGGAAAGCCTAATGCGGGCAAATCTACCTTGCTAAATGCCTTGCTGAATGAAGAGCGTGCCTTGGTGAGCGATATTCCAGGAACAACACGCGATACTATAGAGGAAACCATTCATATACAAGGAATAGCATTTCGTTTTATAGATACTGCAGGCTTGCGAGAAACCGAAGATCTTGTAGAAAATTTAGGAATTGAACGTACTAGAGAAAAAATAACACAATCGCAGATAGTGATTCATTTGTATGATATTAAAGAATCCGATGAAGTGCAAACGACCTTGCAGGAATTGATTAATATGGATAAGTCCATCATTCATTTGGCTAATAAAATAGATACCATCCCAGAATCTCAAAGGATTTCAAATGATATGGAAAATGAAAAAGTTATGAGTCTTTCTATCTCTGCAAAATCGCAGGTGAATTTAGAGGCACTCAAACAAATGCTTTTTGAAATTATTGAAACAGAAAAACCAAATACCGATGTATATATTAGTAATGCTCGACATTTGGATGCTCTAAACAGAGCGTTAGATGCTCTTGAGCAACTTGAAAATGGTTTGCAAATGGGTATGACTGGAGATTTACTATCGTATCATTTGAGAGATTCACTTCGTTTTATTGGTGAAATTACGGGAGTAATCGATGTAGATAAAGATATTTTAGGGACAATTTTTGGAAAATTTTGTATTGGAAAGTAGCTCGTTTTTTACAATTGTATCATAAATAATATTCTGTTTATTATAAAAATGAAAAATAATGAAAAAAAATCTTTGAATTAAGAAAAAAGTATTATTTTTGCACCTCAATTTTAATTAGATTATGGCAAGAATTTGTGATTTAACAGGAAAAAAACCATTGAAAGGACATTATGTTTCACATTCAAATGTAAAAACAAACAGACGTTTTTTACCAAATTTGAAAGTGAAGAAGTTTTTTGTGCCAGAATTAGACCAATGGGTGTCTTTGAAAGTAAGTATGTATGCTTTGAGAACTATTGATAAGAAAGGTATTTATCAATATCTTAAAGAACTTGAAAACAAAGGAGAAGTTCAAATAAGATAATTATTTAAATAAAATAAAAATAGAAAGAAATGGCAAAGAAAGCTAAAGGTAATAGAATCCAAGTAATATTAGAGTGTACAGAGCATAAAGAAAGCAATATGCCAGGTACTTCAAGATATATTACTACCAAAAATAGAAAAAATACACCCGATAGAATAGAATTAAAAAAATTCAATCCTATTTTGAGAAAATATACTGTTCACAAAGAAATTAAATAATTAAGATATGGCTAAGGTTTCAAAAAACGCCAAAACGAATCGTCAGGCACAAGAAGGATCAAAAGATTATGTAAAAGTAATCACAGCGGAAAAATCTGCTAAATCAGGTGCATACCAATTTAGAGAGAAAATCGTTCACAAAGATTTAGTTAAAGAATATTTGGATAGTAAAAAACAATAAGCCATTTATTTAATTAAATAATATAAAAGCTATCTTGAATTTTCGAGATAGCTTTTTTTTATTATATTTGGTTTTTATTTTCATCAATGCAATCACAAAAAGCCCTTGACATATTGAAGCAATATTGGAATTACGATTCCTTTAGGCCTATGCAATGGGAAATTATTGAAGCCGTGTTGCAAAGAAAAGATACATTGGCGCTAATGACTACAGGAGGTGGAAAATCTATATGTTTTCAAGTGCCTGCGTTGATGCAAGAAGGTCTTTGTTTAGTGATTTCGCCATTGGTAGCATTGATGAAAGACCAAGTTATGCAATTGCGCAGCAAAAAAATACCTTCAGCATGTATTTACAGTTCTATGCATGCAAACGATGTAGCTAAAATTATCAATGGTAGTATTGACGGCAAAGTGAAGTTTTTGTATGTATCGCCTGAACGGATTCAATCAAAACAATTTTTGAATTATTTACGTCAAATGCAAATTAGTATGGTAGCCGTAGATGAGGCGCATTGTATATCGCAGTGGGGCTATGATTTTAGACCCTCATATCTCAAGATTTCAGAGCTTAGAAATTATATAGATCCTTGTCCTTTTTTGGCATTGACGGCTACCGCTACGCCATTAGTCCAAAAAGATATAGTAGAAAAATTGGATTTTTCCAAACCTGAAATTTTTTCAAGTAGTTATGAAAAACCAAATTTGAGTTATTCTATAATTACTTGCACCAATAAAATAGATCGATTGATTGAAATTTTACAGAAAAAAAGGAGTTCCAAATTAATCTATGTGAATAGAAGGAGTTCTGCAGAAGAATTGTATAGGATATTGAAAGATAATGAAATAGTTGTTGATTATTACCATGCTGGACTATCTTTTTCGGAAAGAATAAAAAAGCAAGTACGCTGGATACAATCAAAAAGTGTAATGATTTGTACCAATGCTTTTGGTATGGGAATAGATAAATCGGATGTAGATACCGTAATTCATTTTCATTTCCCACTTTCCCTTGAAGGTTATTTTCAGGAAGTGGGACGTGCAGGAAGAAATGGCGAAAAGGCTCATGGTATTGCCTTGGTTCAACCCAATGATATAAAAGAAATAGAAGATAAAAAGACGTTATACCCTTCTTTGGATGACGTGCGAAGTACCATGACATTATTGTATAATTATTATAATATCCCCTTTGAATCAGGCGAGAATGAATCGTATCCCTTTTCATTTGATTCTTTTTGTGATAAGTATCAGTTGCATAGGACCAAAACACAACTCTGTTTGGATATTTTAATTGAAAATGAATGGATAGCGCTAGAAGATATGTATTTTCGTCCTGCAAGAGCCTGTATACATTTTGAATCCAACGAAGTATTTGAGTTTTATAAATCATATCCTTATTTGGAGCAGTTTACAAAACAATTAATCCGAACTTTTGAGGGGCTTTTTGGCAATGAAAGACCTATTGATTTAGACTATTTTGCACGAAAACATCATTATGCGATAAAAGAAGTGGAAGCCAATCTAAAATCATTGGAAGATAAAGGGTTTCTTTCCTTTAATCCTGCATCAAATAGTTCTATAATCGTGTTTTTTGAAGCAAAAAGAGCCAAAGAAAAAATGGAAATTCATCATACGCTTTATTTGCACCGAAAAGAAAAATATATGTTCCAGGTAGAGTCTGTATTAGATTTTCTCAAACTGAAAGATATTTGTAGAAGTGTATATTTGTTGAATTATTTTGGCGAAACAACGAAAAAATCTTGCGAGCGATGTGATGTTTGCTTGTCTATAAATCAAAATTCACACAAAGATATTTATCTAGAGATTAGAAAAAATGTATTAGAAAAAATGGATAAAAATATTTTTTTTGATTTAGACTTTATCAAGAAAATCAATCCAAAAACGGACATTAAACTAATTAGAAAAGTTATAGATAGAATGCTTGAAATTGGAGAATTGGAAAAAGGAGTAGGAGAGACATTTCGAAAAATAATTTAAAATAATTCTAATTGAACAAATTGTTTTTTATCAGATTTAGATTTTAATTCTTTTTTCTTTTTTTCAACTTTTTGTGTTTCTTCGTTCATAATTGCTTCATCAGAAGGAGTTACTATATGGTTTGTAAATTGAAAATTAATGTCAGAATCTACTTGAATATTGTCTTGGTTTGCATCATCCAAAATAATGTCTTCGATACGTTTTTTTGTAGAATGTGTTTGTTGACGAATAGGTAATTGAGATATCTCTTTATTTATATCTATTTTAACAAATTTAGTATCAGTATTTCCATCCACAATAATATCTAGTATCTCAGTAGATCTAGTTGCTTTTTTTGATTTGGCAGTTTTATGTTCAACCACAAATGCAGTTAATAAGCTAGGATTTTCTTTTATTTCTTCTAAGAAAATATCTCCAGTAGCTTTTATATTCTCAAGCAATGGAAATAATTTTACCCCTTTATCGGTAAGCGAGTATTCTACTCTAGGAGGTACTTCACGATATACTTCTTTCTCTATTAAATTAACTTTCTCTAATGAACGCAACTCTTTTGTAAGCATACGAGGAGTAATACCATCAATATTAACTAATAAATCCTTGAATCTTTGAGTATTAGAAAACAATTGATCGATAATTACTAATCGCCATTTTCCTCCAAGAAATTCATTGAAGGCTTTAATTGAATTTAAAGTTGCATTATACTTCACTTTATATAAGTTAAAATATTATAAAGTGCAATTTTAAGAAAAAAAAAGAAGATGGAATGTAATTTATTCAGGATTTTTTAATAAATCCAAAATTTGTTGAAAATATATGGATAACTTTTGGGAATTGTTTGGTGATTGTTGTAAAAGTTCTATCCGAAAAAGCCAATGTTGAACAATACAATTATTTCCCTTTGGTAGTTTGCTGTTGAGATCTAGGCTTAAATCATTTTTTTCAGCTATAAATTCAAGATCTTCAACCGTATATACTACGCCGTTGTCCGAGGGAGTAAAATAAAAAATAATATCATCTTCGTATACCATTTCGTTATGATAGCAATGATCTTTGGATAAACAAAGAAGTAATTTGTCATATACTGGCATACCAAAAATAGGTAAATCGATACGTTCTGCTACCATTAAATAGAGTAATGCAAGTGCATTCAAGTTTATTTTTCTTGAAGCGATAATAGAATTAAAATTGTATGTAAATAATGATTCTGTATAGTCGATAATAAACAACTCAGCTATAGATTTGTTGAAAATATTGTATATTTCAACTGGAGTTGTTTGCCATGTGATTTGTGATTTAATATTCTGGCATAAATCCTCAAAAAAGCGAAGATTGTTATGAAATTCACTTTTTCCAAATATGAGATCATTCAGCTCAAGTACAAAAGGAATAAGTTTGAAATTAGAGTCCTTGAGATTGATAATTAAGCTGCTCAGGAAATGATCAAGTTTTAGATCCTCATGCAATTTTTCTAAGGAAGACACTAATTCTGGATGACTCTCTTGAAAAGTAACAATTTCTTTTGAACATTCCTCAAAACGATAATAATCCAAATCTAATATTTGTTTTTTTAGAATAGGATATAAAGAATCGTCATCTAATAAATTTAAAATACTCTCTAAATGTTGTCTCAGAACTTTTTAATTTTAATGCAAATTTAGAATCAAATAATAAACTAAAAGATAGCAATATATACAATCGAATAAAAGTGTAATAAAAAATAGACGTTTTTTAAATTATTTTGAAAAGACCATATTATCTATAAGTCTAATGTTTCCAACGAAAGCAGCAATTAAAACAACATAGTTTTCGGTTTCGTTCCAATCTTCAATTTCATGCGAAATGTCATTTTTAGGACTGATCTGAAGATATTCTAGTCTAATGTGGGGATGTTTCAAAAATAGATTTATTGCGCCTGTAGTAGCCATTTTAGGAGTTGATGTACCTACTTGAGAGACTATGAAATGAAGTGCTTTGTATAAATTTAAAGCAATTTCTTTTTCGTCCTCACTCATTCGTGTATTTCTACTGCTCATTGCTAGTCCATTAGGCTCACGCAATGTAGGACAGCCAATGGCTTCGATAGGTAGTTTTTTTTGTATTATTAACTCCTTTATTACCAATACTTGCTGATAATCTTTCATACCCAAAAAAACTTTGTGGGGTTGAATGATAGCGAATAATTTATAAACTACAGTAACCACCCCATCATAATGTCCTGGACGTTTCTCACCTTCTAATATATTGTTTAATAATGATAAATCAATATGTATTCTTTCGTTCAAACCTTTATCATAAATTTCATTCGTATTCGGTACAAATAGAATGTCACAAGGGCTTTGTTTCAATTTTTCTATATCTGAAGTTAAATTTTGAGGATATTTCTCAAAATCTTTTATATCGTTAAATTGTGTTGGATTTACAAAAATACTCATTATTGTAATATCACACTTACTTGCACTTTTTTCTACTAAAGATAAATGACCTAAATGCAAAGCTCCCATTGTAGGAACAAATCCAATTGTTTTGTTAGAATTTCTAAAAGGAAGTAGAAACTCATTGAGCTCTTTTATTGTATGAAGTACTTTCATGAAATGGAATTCCGATTAGCTGGCTTTTTTCTTTCGAAAAACCAAAAAAATAAATAGCAACACAAAAACAACTCCCAATCCAATATAGAGATATAGATAAGATGGGCTTAACTCTTTGAGTTTAATGGCTATGCTTTTATTTTGAGGGTCGAGATTTTGTGCTACTTTTAAATCTTGAATAGCACTATCTTTTCTACCTATTTTTTCCAATATTATGGCTCTATTAACATAGAAATTAGAATATTTAGGATCGAGGAAAATAGCGGTATTAAACAATTCTAAAGCATGAGAAGAATTGCCACGCAATAATTGATTTTTCCCCCAATTTGCAAAGAATTTTGGTTCTTTTGAATTTAATTTTACCGCGTTTTTAAAACAAAATTCAGCACTGTCAAAGTGTTTAAGTTCCATAAAAGTTAATCCCAGCATATTCCATGAGGCATAATCATTGGGTTGAAGACCTAAAACACCTTTGAATATGATTTTTGCCAATTTATAATCTTGTTCGTCAAAGGCGATTTGAGCCCGATAGTAGCCACAGTGGTCATTTTGATTATTAAACATTACACAACTATCCAGCATCTTTTTTGCTTGAATATAATCTTTTTGTTGGTAGAAATAGGTTCCCAATGCCATAAAAGTATCAGACTTGGTTTTGGCCAAAACCAATTGTCCCATTGAAAATAGGAAAATAAATATAATTTTTTGCATAGGATACAAAAATACTATTTTTTTGAATATATAGACATTATAAATATTTACTTCCTTCCTTAATGGATAAAGGCGATAAAAATGAATTGTTTTCTTGAATAAATGCTCTTACCGCGTTTGGATTTGATTTTGAATATTCGCGCAATGCCCATCCAATAGCCTTTCTTATGAAAAATTCTTTTTCGTGGGCTAATTCTTTACAGCAATAAAAAAGAAATTCACTATCTGTATCTTTTTTATATTTTAGTTGGAATAGAATTGCACATCGTTTAAGCCAGAAATTAGGCTCATCTACCCAATTTTTTATATTATCTCTAGCTTCGTTGTTTATTATAGCTAATGCTCCTAAGTGATGAGATGCAATGATATCTACTATATCCCACCAATCACTTTTTTCTATCCATTGACGTAGCACAAAAAGATCCTCTTTTACATAATATTTTTTATAACCTTCTAATGCTTTGAATCCAATATACCACATTTCTCTTTCCGAATATTTTGTACAATATTGACAAAATAAGAAAGAATCTTTTTTTGATATTTTCCCATGAATTACTTCAAATTCTGAAATTAATTTTTTAATTTCATCTCGCATTAAGCCTATGAATTTAAATTTATTACGCATATAAGAAGCTTGCTTAGAAGCTATTGTTTCATTATGATGTTGTTTCAAAAAAACATATAATGATTCTGTATATTCTTTTATATTCATAATGTGAGTCCCATTCATAAAAAAAGCCGTCTTACATTATAAGACGGCATACAAAATTATAAAATAAATTTTGATTATCTTAATCCAAAATTTTTAGAAATACCTATTTCTACTGATTTTCCAAAATTAGCATTTATTGTATTTGTTTTACTATCTTTTCCAACACTTTTATAGGATAGTTCTCCAAAAGAGAAGTTGAGTGCAAAGCTTTTTCCTATTTGAATCATTGCTGCAGGTTTAATGCCTGCTGAATAGCCATTATTGTCATTACTCGCCGATACATATCCTATTTTTGCATCTGCAAAAAGAGAAAATAGGTCAGTAAGTTTTGAAGTATATCGAACAAATGGTCCCATATTGATTTCATTGATAGTACCATTATTACTGTATTCTGCAAATCCTCCAATGGTAAGGTTTTCGTTGAATTGATAGCCAATCATTGGATTAAAGCTAAATTGTTTTGAAGTATTTGTTGATGTTTGGCTTTTTGAATGAAAATACTCGATACTACCCATTACTAAAACCGAATTTTTTTGAGCAAAAACATTTATGGATGCAATGCATAAAATTGTTATTATTGTTAATTTCTTCATTTTCCTGAATTTAATAATTAAAATTACTGATGATATTCTGCTTATATTATTTCAAACCAAAATGCTTTGAAATTCCAATAGAAGCTTGTTTGCCAAAAGTAAGTCCAAAATCAGTTGTTTGTGCATAGTTGACACCAAATGCTTGATAGTTTAATCCTCCAAAATTGAAGTTCAATCCAAAACCATTTTTCAAATTAATTAAAACTGCAGGTGTAATTCCAAACTGCCATCCTGATTTTCCACCAGTTCCTGACATCCATCCCAATTTAGTATCTGCATACAAAGAGAAAATATCACTTAAAGGCTGTGAATATCGGAAAAAAGGTCCTAAAACTGAAGTATTCATGTCATGATCTCCTGAATGCATTTCTTTTGAATAATTAACAAAAGCACCAACCGTTAAACTTTTGCAGAATTGATATCCAAGCATTGGCGCAAATTCAAATGTTGAATGTGTATGATTTGTGGCTTCTGTCTCTTCAGAAGTATATCCAATACTTCCCATAACTAATACAGATTTTTGTGCTGATGCAATTAAGCTAGCAAATGCAAAAAATGCAATTAAAAATAATTTTTTCATACGTTAATAATTTTTTAAGATTTGTGAAATACAAATTTAAGATAGTTTTAATTTGTTTTGAATAATTTTTTTAACTGTAGATGATTTTATTTAAGAATTAGAAAAATTGTTTACAATTGAAGATTTTTGATAAATACAATCATAAATGCCATTAGCATAGGATTTTTTGATCTTGATAGGGAATATCTTTTTCTATCAATTTTATGAATTAAAGCTATCTTTGTCCCTATTAAGATATAAGGCTAAATAACAATGAAGGTTGAAAAATATGCAGGAATAGATATAGGGTCAAATGGTGTAAGGCTATTGATTATGAATGTGTATGAAAAAAACACAAAAAAAATCTATAATAAGAATATTTTGGTAAGAGCCCCTATTCGTCTGGGCTCAGATAGTTTTGTTCATAATGAAATAAAAGAAATCACATTGGATAATCTCAATAGTGCTATGATTTCTTTTAAGCATTTGATGAAAGTGTATGGGGTTAAAAAATATAGAGCTTGTGCAACATCAGCATTGAGAGAAGCCCTCAATAGTAAGGAGGTAATCGAATATGTGAAGCAACATAGTGGTATTGAAATAGAACTTATAGATGGAAAAACAGAAGCGGATATCATATATAAAACGCAAATTAATGATTTGTTAGAAGAAAATAAAGGTTTTTTATTTATAGATGTAGGAGGAGGTAGCACGGAATTAACTTATTATTATAATAGAAAGTCCATTTTTTCTCGTTCTTTCAAAATTGGTGCTGTACGAAGTCTCAAGCAACTAGTAGCCGAAACAGAATGGATTCAATTAAAAGAATTTATTGAACAGTCAAATATAAATGAAAATACTTTAGCAGTTGGAACTGGTGGTAATATAAATACATTATTTAAACAAAGTCAAAAGCCATTAGGGAAACCTCTTTCCTATACTTATATTCAGGAACAATATAAGATATTAAAATCCTTAACAGTAGATCAGCGTATTTTAGAGTACGGATTTAATCCTGATAGAGCCGACGTGATTGTGCCTGCTTTAGAAATTTATCTATTTGTGCTTAAACAAGCTCAAATCAAGCAAATTTTGGTGCCTAAAATAGGTCTTGCAGATGGGTTAGTTAAAACTATTGAATAAAATAATATTAGTTTTAATGTTTAAAAAAGTATTTTTGTCAAATATTAAAAATGTATATCTATGAATAAAATCATTATGCTAACCATTATAGGCTTTATATTTTTTGGTTGTAAGTCAAAATCAGGAAATGGTAAAGATGAGGTGGTAGTTCATTTATTGAGTGATCCAGATAAATTATTGCCATACAGTTCTACATCAGCAGATGCAACAGCTTTAGAACGATTTCTTTTTCAAAAATTAATTGATTGGGATTATGATAAGAATGATTTTGTAGGTGTATTGGCCGTTGATAGACCCAAAATAACACCCTACAAAAATGGCTTAGTTTTAGAATATGAAATAAGACCCGAAGCAAAATGGGACAATGGTTCTGATATAACTGGTTATGACGTAGCTTTCAGTTTTAAAGCGGTTTTAAATCCAAAAACGTCTTGTGAACAATTAAGACCTTATTTTGATTTTTTAGAAAAAGTCGAAATTGATTCTACCAATCCAAAGAAATTTAAGGTGTACTCAAATCAAAGTTATATCTTGGTTGAGGAATATAGTGGATATTGGGTATTGCCCGAATATCATTATGATCCTAATAAAATTATGCGTAAATTCTCTTTGGAACAAATGAATACAAGAGAAAAAAGAGAGCTTTTGCGAAGTGATAAAGATATGATTGCTTTTGCCGATTTATTCAATTCACAAAAATTTATGCGAGAAAAAGAAGGTGTTGTTGGTAGTGGACCTTATGAGTTTTCAGAATGGGTAACAGGAAGTAAATTGATATTTAAGAAAAAGAAAAATTGGTGGGGAAGAAATTCTTCAAGTGTATATATCAAAAATTACGGACAGGTTTCTACTTTGAAATTTAAAGTGATCAATGATTGGAATACAACAACTACTGCTATTAAAGGAGGCGATTTAGACTGTATCAAAAGCATTGAGTTTAAAGCCTTTAATGAATTGAAAAATGATGAACGTTTTTTGAAAAACTATGAAAAACATACACCATCAACGGATCAATATGTTTATATAGGTCTCAATCATTCTAATCCTATTCTAAAAGATCTTAAAGTTCGTCAAGCCTTGGCACATGCTATAGACAAAGAACAAATAATTCAAACATTGCTTTATGGCTTGGGACAATCTATGGAAAG
>Ga0078894_10000165_pt1 | contig 41695 bp, 59 predicted proteins | sample LauGreSu1BDMLBSD_2_FD_67506 | JGI IMG/M metagenome (GOLD analysis project Ga0078894, IMG submission 67506) | Freshwater lake microbial communities from Lake Michigan, USA - Su13.BD.MLB.SD (version 4) (version 4) | ecosystem: Environmental > Aquatic > Freshwater > Lake | place: Lake Michigan...
CCTGCTGAAGGGTCCTGCCACCTGTTGCCATTGGTCCTCACCAAAGAACTTAAGACCCACTGAGGATAGCTCCCCATTGAGTTTGTACTTTGGTGTTACTTCCTTTTCAAAGACAGGTAGGGGTTTGAATACGGAGAGAACCGTATCCTCCAACTCCATCAGTTTCTGCTTTAGTTCACCAAGGAAGGTGTAGCACTTCTTCTGATCCAAGAGCCACCCATTGCGGGTTTGCTCTGTGATAATCCATGCCACTTGGTGCTCTAACTGAATGGACTGCTCAGAGAACCCCTGTAGTTCCTTCAAGAGGTACTCATGTAGCCTCTTGGTCACCTGTACGTCCCTCAGACAATACTCGATCATCTCGGGAGTACATTGTGACCAGTCACTATGATCACCCTTGGGGAACCCTAGAGCCTCACCATAGGAGGCTAGACTGTGCCCTGCCTCTCTGCTGGGGTTTGCAAGCCTTCCAAGCACCAGGGTATCTACTACCCTAGCCCTATCAAAGGAGACACCCCACAGGCGTTCCAGTGCAGGCACATCAAAGCCTATGCCATTGTGAAACACCCATGTGGCTTCCTTGTGTTGATTGAAGAAGGTTACAAAGTCCTGTTTGTTTGTATACACACTTTCATTGACACATACACACCATATCCTTGTGGGGTTTAGGGAATCAGCTTCAATGTCAGTGTAAAGTAATGTCAAAAGGGAACCTCATAGTTCTGTTCAGCAGCATCATCAGGCATTTCCACTAGTCTGCCTGTGTCTCGTTCATAGAACAGTTTACAGGCTACACCCGTGAGACCAGCAAAGCGATTCTTCAGAACACGCACTACAGTGGTGTTTGCTTCCTTCAAGTCCTCTGCCTGCTGGTTACGTTCAAGACCAATCACACAGTCCGACAACTGTGCAATAGCAGCAGAGCCCCTTAGTTCACTCAAGGACACTTGAGCACCCTCCTCGTGACCCTTGGAGCCTTGAGGGCGTCTGAGGTGGGATACAAGGAACATACCAATGTTTAGCTCCTGAACCAGTGTTCTGAGCTTGGTCATGATCGCATCAATGGCTCTTCTCTCGTCGCCAAAACCCTCTTGTGACGACACGATGATGCTGATATGGTCGAGAATGAACCATTTACAATCATATGCTTTAGCCATGTATCGAATACGACTGAACACACTGTCATCATCAGCACTACCAAAGTGCTTCCAAAAGTAGAACCTTGAAGGATTGATCTTCTTCAACCACTCTACACGGTCTTCCTTTGATACCCCTGGTAGGTGCAAAGGTTGGTTTGCCATGATGGAAGCAATACCAAGACCAGTCCTCTTGGGCACCTCCTCCAAAGCAATCACAGCAATATTGTCCAGAGTATTGGTGTAAAGGTAATACTCCATCTCTCTAAGGATTTGTGACTTGCCCATACCGGAACCTGAAGTGACAGTAACTAATTCACTAGGGCGGAATCCATAGGTGAGGTGATTTAGACCACTCCAAGGATAGAGAATACTATTGTCTTCTTCTTCATTCTCTACCTCCTTGATAATATCCTCAAAGGTGACAATCCCATCAGGTTTATGGGACTTTGAATCCCACCAACACTGCATAAAGTCAGAGATACGACCCTCTTTAAGCAACTCACAAGGATCTTTAAACCCATCCGGGAGTTTCATTATCTTTAGCTTATGTGGGCTAAAGAGATCTTTAATGGACTCGATGGCTGCCTTACCAGCATTGTCATTATCAAAGCAGACAACCACAGAGTCATACCCTTCAAGAAACTCCAGATTGTCCTGTACGTCCTTACGGGCACCCTGTGAGCCAGTACGAATACTGACCACATCCCACTTATTATTAAACATCTCAGCCACTGCCAAAGCATCACACTCACCTTCAGTGATTGTAATAAACTTTCCAGAGCCTCTACATATTTGTTGACCAAAAAGACCCAAACCAGAGGAAGTGCCCTTACAAAAGAAGTTCTTATTTTGAACTATTCTTGTCTTGACAAAAGCAACATCATTAGTATCAACTCTATAGTAAGGATAGTGGTGCTTGGATATATTACCAGATGAGTCATATTCAACATGAACATTAAACCTCTCACAGGTTGCTTTAGATATTCTTCTGTCCTTGATTGAATCAACAACACCAGTTAATTCTACTTGCACAGTATTTCCTGTATTATAATTAATACTTGATTTAGTTCCTACCCAGTAACCACAATTAGGAGTATAACAATAAGAGTGGTCATCATATACACCTAAGTTATCTTTAGAACCACATTTAGGACATTTATCATGCCTTATAAACATCTTTTATATTTACCTTAAAGGTTTATTAAAGGTGTAACTCTTAAAGTTACTCTTATAGTTCTCTTATAGTAACTCCTCTAGGTTGATTAGAACAAACTTAGCTTTGTCCTCCAAGGAGGAGAACTTGATAAATCTACCAGGTTTCTTGTAATCAAAGTTCTGACAATGAAAATACTCAACCGTCATCTTACGATCTGACCAGAAAATTACATTGTCCCTTTGGACACCATAGAACATCTTACTACCAACCATCAAACATGCCTCTAGGACCGCATAGGAAGCCCTAGGAGACGTTTTGAGGGGTAGGGTAGTACCAACCTACCTGGTACCCCTCTCAGAGCCTCCTAGAGCCTGTTTTAGAAACCTTCCTCGAACTTGTCCTTGTCGTTCTCGGATCGTTCCACCAGCCGTACAGCTTGCACGTAAGGAGTGACTCCGTGGACTGGTGAAACCTTACCCAAAGATACACTAAGGCGTACCTTGGACCCCCAAGGAATCTCTCCTTCAACAGGGTTATTATCAGTATCCACTACCTTTACCAGGTATTGGCTCTTGAACTTCCGTTGAGGAGTACCATTATAATCCTTGATCTTTACCCCTTTGGACATAAGGAGATCTTTAGTTTCTTCACTCAAAGCAAGTACCAAAGAATATGCTCCAGTAGAGCGACCAAGATATTCCTCGTGCTTGGTGAGATTAGAAAAAGCAACTACACCTTCAATTACCATTTATTCATCCTCATTATTAAAAGTAACATATGTGTTACCAGCATCTTCAATATAAGTATCTTCTAATACTTGATCTGAGATATTGGCACATTGAGAACACAAATCCAAGAAAGAATTAGTTATACTACACTTTCTATTTAACTCATATTCCTCCAATATAATATCACAAGCCTTACACCGCATAATACCAAAGTCCATTATAGTTAATTATTCTCTACGGTCATGCTTTGCAGCAAAGTAGAGAACCACCCAATAGGTGAGCAGACCACAGAGGGCTACCCCCAGGATTGCAAACAATGCAACCCAAAAGATCATCAATATAATCTCAAACATTAAACTTATCCTTGAATTCTTCCCACTGGTCAGGGTTACTATAGTGTCTAATAACTTTCTTTAGTGCCTTGTGGAGTTTCCTACTGTAGTCATCTTCAATGGTATCATTGATTGCAAAGGTCTGAATCAATGACTGCCTTACAATTTCTTCAATGCAGTCATGGCTCAATTCAATTTCTGTTTTCATTTAAAAAACCACTTGTGGATTTCTGCGATTCCTTTGTCCGACATCTTGTCGTACTCTTTCCGCTTGTTGTGTTTATAATAATTAAGCAGATCCCAGACCGTCATAGTCTGACATTCATATTCAATCAAGGAATTAATCATATCTTCTTTTGTCACCTCTTCGGCGACAATATTGTCTTCTTCATAATCTTCAAAGCAATCATGTTCAGGATAACGTACACTCATTTACACTCTCCTGCTGTTAAGAAAACTCACGGGAACTGAAGGGGTAACCTTCTTCGTCGTCCCAATCGAATTGTGGATCAAACCAAGGCAATTTGTCAATACGCCCTTGGAAGTTATGTTGAAGGTTTTTGTGTCCATTCTCATGCACATAGTGAGGTGACTTGTAGGTTTCAATCAGGTTGACAAAATAGGAATACTCCATTGTGTCACCGTACTCATCCTTGATCTCTTTGTCTTTGAGATACTTCTTCCACTCTTTCCAGGAGACAAGCCCAAGGTGTTTGTAACCTTGGAAGTGAAAGCACCACCCAAAGGATGACTTGCCTATGTGTAATTCTTTGTCGTATCTCCCGCAGCGTTCACATTCGTTTGTCACTACATAGAAGTTAGTTCCCATGCTTTGTCTCCCATAGTAACTTCTCAAAGAGAGAAAACACATTCTCGAATTTCCTCTGGTAGATTGTTTCTAACCCAAGAAGATAATTGTCCAGGTTATCGTACTCCTTGGGTTGTAATTTAAAGTGTTCTATGGTTTGCCTTAGAAGCTGAATGTCTTCAATGATACCCCAAGCTCCCATGATGGCTTGCTCTAGTTCAAATTGTGTCATGTTTCACCCCTTGCTCTAATTGCTTTGGCACAGTCAATGCACCCGTCATTGTAAAGGTACTGTGTCCAAGATGCCGTTGTCTCCTCGCACACCTTTGCACACGCCTCGCGCTCTGCTGCGGCAATAAGAGCGGAGAAGCGCTCAGCCCTAGGATCTATGTGCCACGCAAGATATCCAGCCTCTTTCGCCATGCGTATAATTTCTTCTCTGGTCATCTTCTTCCCCTGCTTTTCTCTACGGTCCCTAAACCGTAATTGTAGCCGCAACCGTAGCCATAGCCATAGCTGTCGCCATAACCATAGCCGTCGCCGTAACCGTAACCATCGCCGTTGGTGTCACCACAACCGTCGCCGCAACCGTAGCCATAGCCATAGCTGTCGCCATAGCCGTAACCGCTGCCGTCGCCGTCGCTGTCACCATAGCCATAGCCACATCCGTCGCTGTCGCCATAGCCGTAACCGCCGCCGATGCCGCGCCCACCGCCGTTGCCGTTGCCGTTGCCGACGGGGAAGAATGAGGGCATCACAGCCCCCATCCTTCGTGAACGGGGACGCAGAAAATTTCTGCGCCTTCAGGCATATCTACGTCCGCAATCGGGCGCAGGTCTGCCTGCTCAGTCTCGACCATCTTGGCAAAACCAATCGAGTCCCAGGAGAACACGTGGACGGCTCGGCTCAGACGAATACGTCCGTTCTCCCGAGTCACGTCTCCAGCAAAGATCCATCCACGATCTACGACGACCACAGCACGGGTGCCTGTCGGACGGGCAGAAACAGGAGCATACTCAACACCATCAATCGTTACATTTTGCATTTTCAAGTCTCCTTGGATAATGTCTTCTCTGGTCACTTCTTAACTCCCATTGAGTATCTAAAGTTATTGATACCTTGTGCTTCACTAAAGGGTTTCATGAGCCAAAGTGTAACCTTTGACTTTTTACTCTTTAGGAATTCCTTCATGGATTGTTTCCCTGACATCAGCGAAACCTTACGATAGTCTAGGTATTCTTTCTCAGCATCTTCCAAAGCCTCATAGGCTACCACTAACTCTGCGGCTTCCTCCGGTGTCGGTGGCTGTACATGTTTCCATGCAAACCCACGAAGGATGCCTGCTACTGTACTTTTTTTGATACCAAAGAGATTGCCAATGGTCTCATTTTTTACTTTCTTGATTCTCTTTAAGGCATGAATTAGTTTTACCTTATCCTCATTGAGCTTTGCCTTAGAATTGAATACACCTTGGTTTTTCATCTTTACCACTCCACAGTTAAGTCAAACAAAGCATCACGGATTATTTCGTCAATGTCAAAGTCATCCAAAGCATTCACATTGAGCATGAGGATACCCTGGGTAATATGGTTGTCCAATTGGCTTTGTAATTGGCTCAACGTGATGTATTCCTTCAAACCTTGCCACAATGCCTCTGTATCGAGGAAAGTACGCTTCCATGGTCCCAAGGATTCGTCCTGAACCAAGTGTTGAAAATTGATGGATACTGTCCTGCCCTGATCATCCTTAGCTGCATGCTTTGGTAAATCATGACCAGCCCAATACTGACAATCAATGGCTGCACTTTCCAAAATGTCACAGCAAAAGTTGTGAACCTCGGTCTCTGAATACTTCAATACAATTGTTTTCATGCTGTCTCTCCTTGTAACCACGCAGGAGCCTGTGAATGGGCGTATACGAGGATTTGTGCTTTGTTGGTACGGTAGTAGTCCCTATAGGCTTCAACGGTGTCTGAGGGGTTCCTATGGAGTTCTAGGGGCATACATTGTGGGGGTGGAGTGAATGGTGACTTTGGAATTTCTAAGGGATCAAACATAGCAATGTGTTTACACTTTGACCATGCCAAGTGCTCACGATTGTATCGCTTCTGGTATTCGTCTGCGAGTGCCTTAAAATGCTTCACGGTCCAATGGTAATGATGAATTGATTCTCTAACCCAGACAGCACTAGGGTGATTTTTGTGTGTTGCTCTATAGGGTATGTAGACTGGCTCTGTCCCTAGAACATGATGCGCAGTACAGATTAACTGTGCCGTTTCCAGCGTCATTTTGACCACGTGTTTATCGCACTGCATCTGTGCTGCTAGTGTGGGGTTCTCATGTAGATAGAATATGTTCATAAATTGTTCACCACTGTCTGTAGTATCTTGTATCTGCTCTTTGATCGAAATTGTCTGGTATAGATCCGCCATTGGCGTCGGCATACTCTATTTGCCGTTGTCTGTGTTTGATTAAATCAAAATCCTCGAATCTCTCGTTGCATGCATCTTCTGGCTTATGTGGGAATTTCCAGACAGGGCATTTGCAGGGAGTGTACTTTAGGTGACGTTTCTTTTTCATGGCTTGGTTCCTTCAATCAGGTTTCGAGCATACTGTAAGGCATAGTCTTTTTCAGGGAGAAACAGTGTGGCTATGGTTTCGTCCGCATCTGTGTCCCTGAATTTGAGCATGTAGCGAATAGTCCGCTGGGATAGTTCAGTTACGATAACTTCCAGACCATCCTCCGAATTAGCCAGGTGCAATATCTCAGACATCATTCACCCCACATTGAACATTGGTACACATGACGATTCCCATCGGCATCAATCATAGTCGCACCACACGGTGACAGCAAGGCAAATAGGACCATCGCCCACAAGGCACCAATCACTAGTGTTCCCGCGATTAACTCTACGCATGACTTAGCCAATGCACGGATACGTTGCTTCCTGATGCGACGTTGCGAGCCCATGGGGATGCTGGATTTTTTGACTGTGATCATTTTGTCATGCTCCTCTTGTCAGTCTCTCGAAAACGTCCCCTGAGGAAGGAAGATCATCACTGCGAGCTGAGAATATGTTCTCTCCTGCCTCCCCAAGTAAACGAACACGCTCGCGGACACTCATGCATTCCCATGCTTCGCAGGCGTATTCCCATTCACGCTCGGAATAGTCCGACTCATTCACAATGGGATAAATTGCCAAGGCTGCAACTATCTCATCGGCAGCCTTCAATGCCGTAGTGTCTGATTCGTGAATGGCAATCCATTCCACCCAGCCTACCGCCCAATGGTATTCTCTCACCACGAGAACAGTTTCGGATTCACCCCCCAAGTCAGACAAAGCGCATTCAAAATTGCTGACTTCCAGTAGCTGTGAATCTCGGTTTCTTCCGAGAAACACATAATACCCATCCCAGTCTGCGCCTATGTAGTAATTCGGTCTGGTCCATAGTTCAAGATTCATGGTCTCTATCCTCTGTAGTGTCACGCCGCAGGCAATCCTACAGCGTGACGTTGAATGGTTCACCTATCAGATTTGATAGTTCGCCTTCGTGGTGATGAAGTCTACTGCTTTCGCTGCGGCACCCGCTGCTACCACGAATTCCCGCTTGTGATCGCGAAGGCGCTTGATCCACGAATTCAGGTAGTGAGCATGGTCAGGGCGAGGCTCGTTGCTGATCCTAAGTGAGGCACACAACATAGCAGCTCCCAATTCTGCTACCAGTTCCTCCCGCGCATAGTCTTGATCGCAGAAGCCAGTCAAGTCACGATCAAGCCGCGATTTGTGCCCGGTCCAATGTACGCATTCGTGGGCCAGTGTGCTGTAGTAGCATTCAGTAGCCGTTGACGTGGGAGTATCAGTAAATGCGGCTTTGACTGGCATGTGGATTTTGTCTAAAGCGGGTACATAGTATGCTGCGGCTTTAGTAGTGTGCTCGATCGTTGCACCTATGCTTTTAAAGACAGTCTCAGCGACCGCCAGTGTATCTACAGTACCCGTTGGTTCCACGGGAGAGGTGTATCCGTCGACCTGTTCGGCATTGAATACCGAATAATGACGCAACATTGGGATTGTTTTCTTCTTCCCGTCTGCGTCTGTCTTCTCGATAAACTGCCAGAACACAATGCCCGTTGCACGCTGCCCTCGTTTTACCTGGCAACCGTTGTCTGACCACTGCTTATACGTCGCCCACGTGGTCGATTCATATTGTGACCAGTTAAGCATAATCTGATTGATACCCTTGTATGCCTTCTGGGATACAAGGTTGTGTGCTTGCGTTGTCTTGCCGAACGGATTGACCCATCGGTCACCATGAGTCTCCATCATATGGAGAACCCGAGCAGTCACAGTCTCATAGAGATCACTAGTAGCCATTGTCTTACCCTCTGTCTGTAGCCTGCCACATCAGTGCACGTAGGCTAACCCGTGCAGACCCGCCTAAGCGGGTTTCGGCTGGTTTATCCTCGAAGCGTGTTCAGGCGTGCAATCGTTTTAGGATCGCCAAGGTAGCCAAAAACACGCCAGCCAAGTCTAATTCTCCAGTATTCAATCTCACCTTCGGACGAGATTCTATGATGGTGAGCCCCGTATGCGTCACGGAGAATTTTTCTAACTTCTGATTCAGTCATTGTCTTACCCTCTGTTTAGTACTGTTCTTCTTCGTCTTCAGCGACGAATTCCCCGACCTTGAAAAAATGGTCACCGTCGCGATGGCTCAGATTCCACCAGACCTCGACCTTAGCGCCGTTTTCATCCGTCGCCTCCACGTCAAAGTCACTATGCCCTAGGCGCTGCATTACCAGCATCATGCGACCTAGTTCGTAAGTGTCGATCCACGAACGATTCAGACCAATGGAGGAGAATGCCACGCATTCCCCTTCGCAAAGTAACGCTACTGATGTAATCATTGTCTTACCCTCTGCTTAGATAATGAAATCTTCATGCTTTTCGATTCCCATCGCGACAGCCAGAGCCAGCACCTCGGCTTGAGTCTTTCTGCTCATCGCCGCCCGGTACACTCCAGACAGAGTACGCGCAGCCATATCATCCATGCCGTGTGCTTTCGCCATCTTGGCGGTTGCAATCTCGCGGGCTTCAATCTTGGTCATTCTCTCGATCCTCGCTAGTGGGCTGCCAGTGCGGCACCCGATATACGTATACTGAGGCTTTGCCTGCTAGACTGGTACTATCGAAAACGCTAGTAATGCGTCCCTGTGCTAACTATCAAAAATGCTAGTAGACTCTGACTGAGATCAGAGGGACGATGTGCACGTCATTACATAGGACACAGACCATGGCAGCACTCATGAGAGACCTTCAAGATCCAGTCACCCAAGCCCTGCTCGCAGCGCACTTGGCGTACTTGTTCGCAACGTCAATAGCAGCGATCAACGTCGCATTCGGAGGCTGAGAACATGTGCACAACAAAGCATACCTGTGGCGGTCCTGCCTTCGGACGCAAGACTCCGGGCTGCCCTCGCTGCGACGAATTGCTCGCGGGCGCTTCGCCTGTGGCTTGGCGCGGATCGAGAAAGAGAGAGATGGAGGCTGAACGGATCAGAGCCATCGCAGCACACAGCTGCAAAGCCCGTGGTTGTGGTCCCGTCTGCGTAGCCTTTGACTGGTAAGCTCTCGCCTCCCTGAGACCTCGCAGGGTGCCCTCTGTGGTGCCCTGCTCCCTCCCTGCCCTCTGCCCTCCCTGTGCCCTCCTGTGCTGTCCTAGGCTGCTCTGTGCTGTCCTCTGTGGTCCTGAGGCTGCCCTGTGTGGTCCTGTGTGGTCCTGAGGGGTGCACTAGAGGCTCCCACATCAGCTCTCCCTCTTGTAGTCCAGTGCACCACTAGCCCCTTGGGTTACCACTCCAGTGCACTAGTGACCCACTGGAGCACTACTCCATTGCACTACTACTCCAGTGCACTAGTGGTCCAATGGGCGACTACTCCAATGGACTACTAAGGCAGTGCACTAGTGGTCCAATGGACTACCCAAGTGGACTGATGTGGTCCAATGGACTACCACTCGAGTACTCCAATGGACTACCCCGGGGGGAGGGGGCGAGTGGCTTGAACAGGTGCAGTAGGCACTTAGGTTTGCAAAAGAGTAAATTAGAAAAACACCCCTCTAGTCCCATCAAGTACCCATCAAGTACCCATCAAGTTTACTTTGGTATCACAATGGAATTTACTCTGGTATTTCCTGTTATTACCTGTGTTAGAACAATAGTAGACTAACCTATTAGGTTAATACAACCTATTGTGTGTAAAAGTAAAAGTAACACTATATGTAGTGATATGCCGTGTAGAACAAAAGGAGAACTTGGGTGTATAAAAAAAGGTAGTGCTAGGTGTTTACTTTCACTTAAAAATATGATATAATAAAAGTATATATACACATGTAAGACTATAAGAGTTCTCTTAGAGTACTCTTGATGTAACTCTTAGAGTAACTATAAGAGTTCTCTTAGAGTAACCTTTAAGAATAAACCTTAAAGAATAAATACTAAGTAACTACTTAATGGATAACTTAAGACCCACTTAAGATACTACTAGGGGGTCTATTGCCCATGTCAAACGAAATAGAAACTGATTTGGTTGTCATCCCCGAAGGGGTTGTGTCTTCTACACCTCAGAAGGGTGTCATCACCAGAAAGACCACCAAGGGTAGACCCCCAAAGGCTTCCTTAAAGCCTAAGCCCAGACCTGTGGGGAGACCAAAGGGTGATGCAGCAATCATCAATGAGTACAAGCAAAGGATGCTTGCCTCACCTAAGTCAGCTAAAGTTCTTGACTCTATTTTTAATGCAGCACTGAATGATGACCATAAGAACCAAGCAGCAGCATGGAAACTACTTATGGATAGAATGCTACCTGTCTCTGCTTTTGAGCAGGAGATTCAAAAGAACAATGGAAAGTCTGCAATCACAATCAACATCTCAGGTCTTGTATCCTCCTCAACAGACCAAGGTGATACATTAGACATAGACCCCTCCCAAGACGCTGTAGACGGTGAATACTTTGAAACCTAAGATTTACCATGGTCAAAAAGCAGTTGATAAGGTCTGTGAAGTGTACAATCTAAAGAAGCCCTTGCCCCTCCCTATGGAAACTATAATCCTCCATGAGGGGTACTGTGATGGTGAATACAAGGACGATAAGGGTGTGATAACCAAAGGTGTGGGTCAAACAAGGTTTTATCTTGATAAACCATTCCCTGAAGTGTATGAATCCTTTGTAAGACAAACCAAAGACCTCACTCCTCAATTTGAGTTTCTCAATGAGGAGACTCAAGCAGCCATCCTAAGTGCCATGTACAGGGGAGACTGGCAGCAGTCCAGAAAGACCCGTATGTTGTTTAACCAAGGTAAGTTCAAAGAGGCTGCTAAAGAGTTCTTGAATAACAACGACTACAATCAAAGAAAACTTAACAACACTAATGATGGTGTGGTTAAGAGAATGGATTACATTGCCAAGGTGATTGCAAGCAATGAAGTATAGTATTGGCAAGAATCTAACAGCAGGTATATCCAATACTATCCTGACGGTACCTACGGGTTATCATGCTGAAGTCACTATGTTGTTTATCTCCAACATTGGTGGCTCCACTAAAGCAGTGACTTCTGCTTGGCACGATGGATCAACCATTACTTTTCTTGGTGGTAAATCAGTAGGTGCTTCTGACTTTGTTCAGTTTGGTGGTCCTTTGGGGTCTTTCCTGATTATGACGGATGGTGACTACATGACCATCACCCCTGAAGCAGGAAGCACGTTTACCTGTATTATCTCCTTCCTCCTTTATCCCCACCAAGCCACTAACTTCACCTTCTGATGACTGAACTTAACGTCAAGCTACTCAAGTGGCAACAGACAGTCTGGAAGAACAATGAGCGTTTCCAGGTCATTGCTGCCGGTAGACGTTGTGGTAAGTCAAGGTATGCTGCATGGAGAATGATTGTAGCTGCCCTTGACTCCAAACCAGGGGAAGTGTGGTACATAGGTCTTACCCAAGGCAACGCCAGGGACATCATGTGGTCTTTGTTGCATGACTTAGCAAGGCCTGTGATTAGATCCTCCCATGTAAATAACCTACAGATTACATTAATCAACGGTTCCATGATCTCCCTCAAGGGTTCGGACAGACCGGACACCATGCGAGGTGCTTCCTTGAAGCTGGCTGTACTGGACGAGGCTGCTTTTATGAAGTCCTCGGTATGGGAAGAGATCATTAGACCTGCTTTGGCTGACCAAAAGGGCAAAGCAGTGTTCATTGGTACCCCTGAAGGTAGAAACTGGTTTTATGAACTCTTTGCTTATGCAGACAAGGCGGAAGATACCGATTGGGCTGCTTATCATTTCACCAGCTACGACAATGAAATGCTCGATAAGGAAGAAATTGACAATGCAAAGAAGTCAATGTCAACCCATATCTTCAACCAAGAGTTCATGGCGTCCTTTAACGCCAAGGAATCAGAGCTTTTCAAGGAGTCCTGGCTGAAGTTTGACACTGAGGAGCCTGAAGGGGGTGATTATTACATCTCCATTGACCTTGCAGGCTTTGAACAGGAAGGTAAAGCAAAGAAGAAACGTCTCGATGACTCAGCAATGTCCATCGTAAAGGTCACCGATGAGGGGCTTTGGTGGGTTAGAGAGATCAAAAGTGGCAGATGGTCCTTTGATGAGACCATCAGAAATATCTTTTGGGCTGTTCAAAAGTACAAACCCATTGCTGTGGGTATTGAGAAGGGGATTGCCAAGCAAGCAATCATGTCCCCTTTGACTGATATGATGAAAAAACACAATTTGTTCTTTAGGGTAGAAGAGCTAACCCACGGGAACACCAACAAAACAACCCGAGTTGTCCACGCATTGCAGGGTAGATTTGAACATGGAAGGGTTATTCTCAATGAAGGTGAGTGGAACATTAAGTTCATTGACCAATTGATGCAATTCCCCTCCGTTCTAACACATGATGACTTGATAGATAGTCTTGCCTATATTGACCAATTGGCAAAAGTGTGTTATTCTTATGACTTTGAAGTGGACGAATGGGAAGAATTTGATCTTGTAGCGGGATATTAAGTAATGCTTGAAAACTATACTGCTGAGACTGAAGAACTCCTCGTAGAGCAAGATCTTGCTTCTTGGGTTCTTGACAAGTGCCAACAATGGCGTGACCACTACGAAAGCAATTACCAGCTTAAGCACGACGAATACTACCGTCTGTGGCGTGGAATCTGGTCTGCTGACGACGTAGAGCGTCTTTCCGAGCGTTCACGCATCATTGCCCCTGCACTTCAGCAGGCAGTGGAGTCCAATGTGGCTGAACTTGAGGAAGCCACCTTTGGTCGAGGCAAGTGGTTTGATATTACGGACGATATGAATGATCCTGACCGCAGGGACATCCAGTATCTTCGCAATAAACTCTCCGAAGACTTTGAGAAAACCAAAGTACGTAAGGCAGTGGCTGAATGTTTGATCAATGCTGCTGTGTTTGGTACTGGCATTGCTGAAGTGACCATCTCAGAAGAGAAGGAAATGGCTCCTGCTACGCAGCCTTTGATGGACGGACAGCTTCAAGCTGTAGGTGTCAACATCAAGGACCGTACTGTCGTCAAACTTCGCCCTGTGATGCCCAATAACTTCCTTATTGACCCTGTAGCCACCAGCATTGAAGAGGCTATGGGGTGTGCCATTGATGAATTTGTCTCTCGTCATCAAGTAGAGCTGCTTCAGGAGAAGGGTGTGTACTCCGATGTGTACATTGCCGATGCTCCCTCGGACACTGACCTTGAACCCGACCAAGATCTGACTGTTTACAACGACGATAAGATCCGTTTGACCAAATACTATGGTCTTGTTCCCCGTAAGTTGCTTGAGTCCGTAGAGGACAATGCTGAAATTATCAAACTCTCCGAGGATGCAGGAGAGGACTCCGACTCCATGTACATTGAGGCAATCGTAGTCATTGCCAATGAAGGTGTTTTGCTCAAGGCAGAGCCCAATCCCTACATGATGCAGGATCGCCCCGTCATTGCTTTCCCTTGGGACATCGTACCCAGCCGTTTCTGGGGTCGTGGAGTCTGTGAGAAGGGCTACAACAGCCAGAAGGCACTGGACACGGAGCTACGTGCCCGTATCGACGCACTCGCTCTCACAGTGCATCCTATGATGGCTATGGACGCCACTCGTTTGCCCCGTGGAGCAAAGCCTGAGATTCGTCCTGGTAAGATTATCCTCACCAATGGAGACCCTCGTGAAATCCTTAGTCCTTTCAATTTTGGACAAGTTAACCAAATTACGTTTGCACAGTCGCAAGCTCTTCAGCAGATGGTGCAACAGGCTACTGGAGCTGTGGATTCGGCTGGGATCGCAGGACAAGTTAATGGTGAAGCAACTGCTGCTGGCATTAGTATGTCTCTGGGTGCTATCATTAAGCGTCACAAACGTACTCTCATTAATTTTCAACAATCCTTCCTTATCCCATTTGTAGAGAAGGCTGCTTGGCGTTACATGCAGTTTGATCCTGAGTCCTACCCCGTTAGTGACTACAAGTTTGTAGCTTCTAGCTCCCTTGGCATCATTGCACGAGAGTACGAAGTCACTCAGTTGACTCAGTTGCTCCAAACCATGCCTCCGGACTCCCCTATCTACCCAATTCTTGTTCGTTCCGTCGTGGACAACATGAATCTGTCCAATCGAGAGGAGCTTTTGGCTGCCATTGAGCAAGCTGCACAGCCTAACCCGCAGCAACAGCAGATGCAGCAGCAAATGCAACAAGCACAGCTTCAGTTTCAACAAGCACAGACTCAAGTTCTGCAAACGCAGGCTCAGGAGTCCTCTGCACGGGCTGGTAAGCTCACTGTGGAGGCTCAGGCAATCCCTGCGGAGCTTGAACTTAAGAAGATTGATGTGGCTACCAAGAACCTTAAGCAGGGTGAGGCTGAGGACAAGGAATTTAACCGTCGTTTGCAGATTGCGGATCTTCGTCTTAAGGAAAAGGATCTTGAGATCAAAGAGAAGTCCGTTGAGAACCAACGAATGGCTGCTTCAAAGGAAAAAGAAACTGAAGACATGCTAATGCAGCAACTCTCACAAGAGTAACATTGCATGAGCACGTTAACAGACCTTAAGTTATCGTTCCTGTATAACAGAGTAAATGAAAAACTACAAACCATATCAAAGGCTCCAGGTCCAAAGGGGGACAAGGGCGAACGGGGAGAGCGTGGAGATCCTGGTCCGCAGGGCAAGCAAGGACCACAGGGAGTTCCTGGAAAGGATGGCCTTGACGGAGCACCAGGCAAAGACGGGAGTGATGGTCAAGACGGTGTAGGTGTAGAGAGTGTCTATGAAGCCGCCGATGGGCAGATAGTCTTTGTACTTACCAACGGAGAAGAGCACAGCATTGAGCTGCCCTTGGATGCCTTGGGTGGCACAGAGAAGACAAACTATCTTTTCTCAAGTTCCAGAACATCAAGTAACCCTGTTTCTTTTGTTGCAGTAACGACGACTCCGTATTATATTGTTGATACAGATTTGATTAATGGACATAATGTCTTTGGTGTGAATACAGGAAGTGATGCTACGGTGTACCTTCCTTCAACAGCAATAGATCCAACTAAACTCATTGTGATTAATAACGAAATGCAAAGTTATACAATCACTGTTCAATCAGCGGAAGAATAAATATGGCTTTTCTTATTGATAACGTATACGACTCTGGTCTCTCTTACATTACCAGCAACGGTACTCGTATTGACATTTGTAGTCAGGAACCGACTACCTATACGCAGGCTACCAGCACCTACACCCTTGGAAACAAAACTTCCATGACCGTAGGTTCCCCAACCAACGGCAATACCGATGGTCGTAAGGTGGTTGTACCTGCGATTACCACGGGAAGTGTAACTGCCACGGGCACTGCTTCCCATTGGGCTTTGACCAATGCTTCAAACACCTTGATTGCTACTGGATCTCTCACCAGCAGCCAAAGTGTGACTAATGGCAATACCTTTACTCTGGACGCTATTGACATCACGATTCGTGACGCGACTTCGGTGTAATAAAACATGAGTCAAACACTAGCAGAACGTCTTGCTGAACCTGATATGCAGGGTATCCCTGATTGGCAGGCAGCAACTGTCCTCAATGCACCGGATACTTCTTTGCCTGTAATTGTAGATTGGCAGACCACGTATGTTGGTCCCGGTTCGATTATGGCTGCTCTAGGACCAACGGAAGGAGCGGCTTTACTTGACACTATCAAAGCATCTACTGACCCTGTGATGCGTTGGGGTCTTCAAGTAGTTGAAACAGGAAAACTGGACATTGGACTTGCTTCTACTCGGGCACAAATTGATGCCCTTGTAGTCGCAGGGGCTTTGACTTCAGCGCAAAGGGACACTCTTTTTGCTCTTTCTAAAACTGAAAGATATCCTTCTTGGGCTGAATTTAATAATACTTTTGTTGATGCTCGATCTGTGGGTATCGCACGGGGAGGTAAGCCATAATGGCAGTTGCAAAGTGGGCTACTCCAGGATCTCGTTCAAGCAACTTTGCAGGAACCACGTTAAACTCTTTGGCGAACGGTTCAGAGAGTGCTGTGGTTACTTATGATAACTCAACGAACAGAAATCTGTACGGTACTGTTACCATAAAACTCGGCTCTATAACGCCTTCCACTGGCGGTTCAATTACCTTGCGTGTCACGGTATCCGATGGAACAGATACTGCGGATAAAGCAGCAGGAGACTATTACACGGCAGTGTTGGCAAGCGGAGCTAGTGCAAAAGTTGTTATTCTGCCTATGGTTCGTATTTATCCGTATTCTCTTAGGTTCTCTCTTGTTAACAACTCTGGTGTAACTTTGGCTTCTTCAAGCAATGAAATCTATGTTACGCCTTTCAATGAGGACGTAAGCTGATGCCCCGTGGCGTCAACATGTACGATGAAGGGCGTATCCAAGAGCGAAACTTTGGATTAGCCGATGGCACACAAATTGTGTCTCCTGGGTTCATAGCGGATAATTTAGTTTATCTTATGGACGTTGGAAATGCCGCTTGCTACCCAACAAGTGGCACAAAAGTTTATGACATAAGTGGTTATAACATAAACGAAGGGTCTTTTAACGATTCCCCTACTTTTTCACTGTCCGGTGGCGGTAGTTTAATCTTTGACGGTAGTGGAACAACGGATTACGTCAGTGTTCCTAATTCACAGTGGAGGGCTACTGAGGCTACATTTTTAATTTGGCTTTATCGTAATGGAGCACAACTAGGCACAGCAGGGCTAATCTTTTATTCAGGATCTCTTGCTGGCTTAAATTTTTTCGGTACAACAAACAATTTGGCATATCACTGGAACGCAGCATCAGCAACTTTTAACTATAATAGTGGATTAACAACTCCTTCATTGGCTTGGTCTATGGCTGCTCTTTCTGTATACCCAGACAGGGCTGTTTTTACATTGTGCCAAGAGTCTGGAACAACAACCGCCACAAATACAACAACACATTCTCCTGTTCTTTTGAATGGTTTTCGTATTGGACACACAGTCGGAACTGCTAGCCGTTACTTCAAAGGAAATATTGCAATAGCTGCGGTGTACAGTAGGGCGTTGTCTCCAGAAGAAATCACTCAGAACTTTACAGCAACTCGTGCTAGGTTTGGTATATAACGATGCTACGCATACGCCAGCCAGCGTTAACTGTTGCTGCGGGAGGTACTGATGCCTTAACTGCTAATGACCTACAGAGTCTTTCACAGCTCTCTACGCCTTCTTTGGGGCAGGTTCATGGTCTTTTAGCAGATAACCTCCAGAGCACTTCCTCGGTATCCACACCGAGCTTAGCTGCTTTTTCTAATGTTGATAATCTTCTTGCAGACAACCTCCAGAGCACCTCCAGTGTCTCTACACCCACCTTGGGTCAGACTCATGTGCTTTTGGCTGATGATCTACAAAGCACTTCTTCATTATCTACACCTACTGTAGGGCAAGTCCATGTTCTGCTTGCAGATAATCTACAAAGTGTTTCTTCATTATCTACACCAAGCATTAGCCAAAGCAACGCTCTTCTAGCAGACAATCTACAAAGTGTTTCTACGGTCTCTACGCCTACAGTAGTCTCTTTAGGGACTTCCGCCCTTCTGGCTAATGATCTCCAAAGTGTCTCTGTAATCAGCACACCTAGCCTTTTGCAGAGAAAGCCAATTAACTATGCAGCCAGTGCAAACATCACTTCACTGTCAGCAATAACCTTCTACCAAAACAGCAACAAGTGGTATGGGTATTAAGAGGACTTATGTTAACCCCTAGAGAAATGCAAAATATCGTTGATCAAATTAATTCCATGTTTAATGGGATTAGGGAGGATCTTGAGAAGCTGAAGAAGGAAATAGAGGAACTAAAGAAGAAGAAAAGTAAAGATTGATTATTTCTTTTATTTATGATATAATTTGAGTATACACAATCCACTTATAAGGAGAAATTGTGAATAAAGAAACTGAACTGTACTACAACAATTACTTTGAACTCTTCCGCACGCCTGGTTGGGCACAATTCGTTGATGAGTTTAAGCAGAATGCCAATGTAATTAATTCCGTAGAAAATGTTAAGGATGCTGAGGAACTTTTCTTCAAGAAAGGTCAATTGACTGTTCTTGCAATGATCATCAACCTCGAAGCATACATTAACCAAGGATTCCAGGATGCCTCCTCTACGGATGTATGATTTTCAATGTAGTGAGGATCACATCTTTGAAGCACTTGTGGAAGACCCAAAAGAACTAGTGTCGTGCCCACGATGTGCTTCTCACTCCAACAGAATTATCAGCCCTATTCGTAGCATCCTTGACCCACTTAGTTTTCCTACAGCGGAATCTAAGTGGATTAAGGAGCACGAGAAGGCTGGTCGTAAAAACAATGGAAGCCTCTAAGGGGTAACTTTCATTTTTAAATTAAATCCACAATGGTTAACGCCACGGAGAAGTAAGTTCAATGGGTAGAGCAATCCTACTTGATGAAGACACAACTGAGCGTCTTGACGATACTGAAGATCAAGAAGTAGATTCACAAACACTACAAGACCCTACGCAACAGGACACTTTTGTAGCACAAGAGTTTACTCAAGATCAAGATGATGATGTTCCTGATAAGTACCGAAACAAGTCTATCAAAGATTTGGTACGAATGCATCAAGAAGCTGAAAAACTTCTTGGTCGCCATAGTTCCGAAGTAGGTGAACTTAGGAAGGTTGTCGATCAGTACATCGCGGCACAACTCAACCAAAACCAAACAGGAAATACGGGACAACAACAGAAGCCAGAGGATGAAGAAGTAGATTTCTTCGTTGACCCTGTAAAGGCAACTCAACAACAGATTGAAAACCATCCTAGCATCCGGCAGGCAAAGGAGTACACGGAGCAAGCTCGTAGAGCAGCTTCTTTGACTCTTGTCAAGAACAAACATCCTGACATGGAAGGGATTCTCAAAGATCCTTCCTTTGCTGAATGGATTCAAGCAAGCAAGATCAGAACTCAACTGTTCGTAATGGCAGACAAACAATACGATGCCGATGCAGCAGATGAGCTTTTTACCTTGTGGAAAGATCGCCAGCAAGTAGTGCAGAACACAGCTACGGTGGAGAAAGCAGCACGTAAAGATGCTCTTCGATCCGCCAGCACTGGAAGTGCACGGGCTAGTGGCGAGCAAAGCGCTAAGAAGAAGTTCCGTAGGGCTGATATCATTAAACTTATGAATTCCGACCCTTCGCGTTACGAGGCTTTGCAACCAGAAATCATGCGGGCTTATGCTGAAGGGAGGGTTATTTAACAATCATTGAGGTTATTTAAAAATGGCTGGTGAAACTTCAGGTGCATATTTTACAGCAGCCGCTGTAGTTGACAAAACAGCAGCGGATAAATTTATCCCAGAGATTTGGTCTGATGAGATCATCGCATCTTATCAAAAGAATCTGAAGATGGCTCCTCTGGTCAAGAAGCTGACCATGAAGGGCAAGAAGGGCGATCTTATCCACATTCCGAAGCCCGTTCGTGGCTCGGCTTTTGCAAAGGCAGAAGCTACGGCAGTAACGATCCAAGCAAACCTTGAGTCTGAGCTGACTGTTAGCATCAACCGTCACTTCGAGTATTCGCGTCTTATCGAGGATATCGTTGAAGTGCAAGCACTGTCGAGCCTTCGTCGGTTCTACACGGAAGATGCTGGTTATCAACTTGCCCTCCGTGTTGATACGGACCTCTTTATGGTTGCTACGGGCTTTGGCAACGGAACCCTTAACCTTGCTCCTGCCGCAGTTGACGGTACTGCTTGGGTTAACACGGCTACGTTCTACAACGATGCAACGAATGGTCTGTCTGCATATGCTGTAGATACCGTTATTGATGCTGACCCGTATTCCGATGCGGCTTTCCGTGGTCTGATTAAGAAGCTGGATGACAACAACGTACCGATGGACAATCGTGTATTTGTTATTCCTCCGGCACTCCGTTCTGCAATCATGGGTACTGAGCGATATGTCTCCAGTGACTTCCGTGATGCCCGAACGGTACAATCGGGTCTAATTGGGTCTCTTTATGGTATTGATATCTATGTATCGTCCAACTGCCCTGTGATTGAAACCGCAACTCTTAACACGGCAGCAACGAACAGTGTAGATATCCGTGGTGCTCTTCTGTTCCACAAGGAAGCAATTGTTCTTGCAGAGCAGATGGCTGTCCGTTCGCAGACGCAGTACAAGCAGGAATACCTGTCCACCCTGTTCACTGCTGACACGCTTTATGGTGTACAAGTCTATCGCCCTGAAGCAGGTTTTGTTCTTGCAGTTAACGACCTGTAAGTAAAACCAACTAAGTAGGCAGGGAGAAACTCTACACCAAGAGAAGTACCCCTGCCTTCTTTTTATCACTAAGGGCAGTACCAATGACACCTGAAGACAGACTCTCCAGGATTGAAAACAAGCTAGATAAGCTAACCGAAGCAATTCTGACAATTGCCAGAGTTGAAGAAAAGGTTCTTGCTTCCAATGAAAGAATACAAAAGATTGAAGATAGGGTTGAAAAGCAAGAGCAGTCCATTGGGGAGCTGATCTCTAAGGTGGCTGTACATACAAAGCAAGTATCATTCTTTGAAAGAGCGCTCTGGTTTTGTTTGGCTACGCTGGCAAGTTTTGCCACTTATTACATTAAGGTAAGCAACTAATGTCAAATTATACCAAGGCTACTAATTTCACAGCCAAAGACTCCCTTCCTTCCGGCGACTCTCAGAAGATCGTTCGTGGTGCTGAGTTCGATACTGAATTTAATGCCATTGAAACAGCAGTCAACTCTAAGGTGGATAAGTCAGGCGACACGTCCACTTTTGTCAACCTTGCAGTTAATGTTACTGGCACTCTTCCCGTAGCCAATGGTGGCACTAGTTTCGCTAGCTACACCATAGGCGATATTCTTTATGCTTCAGGAGCAACTGCTCTGTCCAAGTTGGCAGGCGTTGCTACAGGAAACTCTATCATCTCTGGAGGCGTAGGCACTGCCCCATCTTGGGGTAAGATCGGTCTCACCACACACGTCTCAGGCACCCTACCAATCGCCAATGGTGGCACGGGGACTACCTCGACTACCTTCTGTAGTCTTACTACCAATGTAACTGGAACCCTCCCTATCGCCAATGGTGGTACCGGCAGCACCTCAACGACCTATTGCAGCCTTACGGCTAACGTAACTGGTACCCTGCCAGCAGCCAATGGAGGCACTGGTGTTGCCAGTTATGCCATTGGTGACATTCTCTACGCCTCTGGCTCTACTGCCCTTAGTGCTCTTGGTGCAGCAGCCACTGGCAATTCACTCATCTCAGGTGGTGCAGGAGTAGCACCTTCTTGGGGTAAAATTGGTCTTACTACGCACGTCTCCGGTACGTTGCCCATTGCTAATGGCGGTACGGGTACGACGGCTACTGCCTATTGCAGCCTCGCCAGTAACGTCACTGGAACCCTTCCTGCTGCTAATGGCGGCACCGGGCTTGCTAGCTATGCTGTAGGTGACCTGCTGTATGCATCAGGTTCTACGGCTATCAGTGCTCTTGCTGACGTAGCCACTGGAAGTGCTCTTATCTCGGGTGGCATTGGTGTTGCTCCTTCGTGGGGTAAAGTAGGTCTTGCTACTCATGTCAGTGGAACTCTTCCAATTACCAATGGTGGAACCGGAAGCACGTCTACCACCTATTGCAGCCTTACCACCAATGTCACTGGGACACTCCCCATTGCCAATGGAGGCACTGGATCTACTTCCACCACGTATTGCAGCCTGACGGCTAATGTCACAGGAACCCTTCCGGCAGCTAACGGTGGCACTGGTAACGCCAGCTACACCATTGGTGATCTCCTGTACGCCTCTGGCTCCACTACCCTCTCCAAGTTGGCTGATGTAGCCACTGGAAATACCCTTATCTCCGGTGGGGTAGGGGCAGCACCCTCTTGGGGCAAAGTAGGTCTTGATACACATGTCTCAGGAACTCTTCCTGTAGCTAGTGGCGGCACTGGTCAGACCTCCTACACCAATGGTCAGCTCCTCATTGGTAACACCACGGGCAACACCCTGACCAAGGGAACGCTTACTGCGGGTTCTGGTATTAACATCATCAACGGTGGCGGCACGATCACCATTGAAGCCGTTACGGGTGGTGTTGGTACGGTTACCAGTGTAGGTGTCTCAGGTGGCACCACGGGCATCACTGTCTCAGGTAGCCCTGTGACCACCAGTGGCACGATTACCTTGGCAGGAACCCTTGTGGCTGCTAATGGTGGTACTGGACAAAGCAGCTACGCTGTAGGTGACATTCTCTATGCTTCCACCACCAGTGCTCTTTCCAAACTGGCTGGTGTTGCTACGGGTAATACCCTGATCTCTGGTGGCACTGGAACTGCACCCTCGTGGGGCAAAGTTGGACTTACCACTCACGTATCAGGAACCCTCCCGATTGCTAATGGTGGCACAGGGTCCACTGCTACAGACTATTGCAGCTTGACCTCTAATGTCTCTGGTACCTTGCCTATTGCCAATGGTGGAACAGGTATCACTAGCTACACGATTGGTGATCTTGTTTACGCATCAGGATCAACCACTCTTGCAAAGCTGGCTGATGTTGCCACAGGCAACTCCCTTATCTCTGGTGGTGTTGGTGTGGCTCCTTCCTGGGGCAAGATTGGTCTAACGACTCATGTCTCTGGAACCCTACCGGCAGCGAATGGTGGTACGGGTCTTGCCAGTTACACGGTGGGTGACCTGGTTTATGCCTCTGGCTCAACCACCCTTGCACAACTAACAGCCCCTGCAAGTGGTAACGCTCTTATAAGCAACGGCACAAGCACTGCACCTTCATGGGGTAAAATCAACCTCACCACCACCGTATCGAATGTCCTCCCTGTGGGCAATGGTGGTACTGGTCTTAGCAGTTACTCCACAGGTGACATCCTTTTGGCAACTGGAGCAAGCACCATTGGTGTTCTTGCTGATGTTGCTACTGGTAGTGCCATTATCTCTGGTGGTGTAGGAGCGAATCCCCAGTGGGGTAAGATTGGACTGACTACTCACGTAGATGGTGTTCTCCCTATTGCAAACGGTGGTACTGGAACCTCAAGCTCCACCTTTGTAAACCTTGCAACCAACGTATCTGGATCTCTTGCTGCAAACAACGGTGGAACAGGAAACAGTTCCTACACCGTAGGTGACCTTCTATTTGCATCAGGAACCACTGCCCTTTCTAAACTGGCTGACGTTGCAACCGGCAACAGCCTGATCTCCGGTGGGGTTGGCGTTGCACCCTCATGGGGTAAGATTGGTTTAACGACCCATGTCAGTGGGACTTTGCCAATCGCTAACGGCGGAACTGGTTCTACTGCAACTGCTTATTGCAGCCTAGCCTCCAACGTCACGGATACCCTACCTGTTGCAAACGGAGGTACTGGTCAAACTTCGTACACCAACGGTCAACTTCTTATTGGTAACACTGCAACGGGTAGTTTGTCCAAAGCAACCCTTACCGCAGGCAGCAACATCACCATCACTAATGGCAACGGTACAATTACCATTGCATCTACTGGTGGTACTGGAAGTGGAACTGTAACGAGTGTTGATGTTTCTGGTGGTACTACTGGTCTTACGACTTCCGGTGGTCCTGTCACAGGAACGGGCACTATCACCTTGGCAGGCACCCTGGCAGTTGCCAATGGTGGTACTGGGTCTACTACGGCTTCCGATGCACGTACTGCCCTTGGTGTTCCTAGCACCTCTGGTGTTGGTGCTACAGGTACGTGGTCTATTGGTATCTCTGGTAATGCAGGAACGGTAACTGGTGGTGTTTACACATCAGGTGACCAAACCATTGCAGGAACTAAGAGTTTCAGTAGCAATATTGTTGCTTCCATCACAGGTAATGCAGCAACGGTTACCAACGGTGTTTACACAACTGGCAACCAAACGATTGCAGGTACCAAGACCTTTAGCAGCACCATTGCTGGTTCAATCAATGGTAACGCAGCAACTGTAACTAATGGTCTTTACAGCACTGAAAGCTACGCAGACCCCACTTGGATCACCTCCCTTGCTGGGAGCAAAGTATCCGGGAACATCAGTGGCAATGCTGCAAACGTCACTGGCACAGTAGCAGCAGCCAATGGTGGCACAGGTCAGACTACCTATGCTGTAGGTGATCTCCTGTATGCCTCAACCACCAGTGCTTTGACTCGCCTTGCGGGTGTTGTGACTGGTAATGTGCTTACTTCAGGTGGTGTCAGTACGGCACCTGGTTGGGGAAAGGTTGGTCTTACTACCCATGTTTCAGGTACTCTGCCGATTGCTAACGGGGGCACTGGAACCACTGCTACAACCTTCTGTAGCCTCACCAGCAACGTCGCAGGTACCCTTCCAGTAGCCAATGGTGGCACTGGTGTAACAGCTTCAACGGGCTCTGGCTCTGTTGTTCTCAACACCAACCCAACCATTGATGGTGCAACCTTCACGGGTAATGCTCAGACTACCCCTGTAGCTGTCACCTTCAGTGCTACTGCAATGACGCTGAACTGTGCTGACTCCAACGTGTTTACCACGACCTTCACTGCAAACGTAACCACGGCACCCACTATCTCTAACCCCCAAGATGGTCAAACCATTAACTGGTTTATCACTCAAGATGGTACTGGTAGTAGGACAATTGGAGGTAACTGGCCCACTGGTTTTAAATGGCCCGGTGGTACGGCAGGTGTCTTAAGCACGGCTGCTAATTCTGTGGATCTTGTTGTAGCTACCTACAGGTCTGCTACTGGCTTCTGGTATGCAACTATTGCAAAGGACTTCAAGTAATGAGTTTTGCCTCTAGAACCCTTGGTTACCTTGGTTTCACTCCAGTAACCAATGATTTTACTTCAGGCTCTGGAACAGTAACCATCCCCACCGGTGCTACCACGATGGTCGTTGAGGTCTGGGGAGGCGGCGGCGGCGGTGGAGATGATAATGGCACTGTTGGTGGTGGTGGCGGTGCTTCAGGATCATACGTTAAAAGTAGTTTTACTGTAACTTCTAACGCAGGACAAACTGTTGGTTATGTAGTTGGTGCTGGTGGCGGTACTAATATAGGAGGTGCGGGCTCATCAGGTGGACAATCTACCGCTGGAGCTTCTGGTACCTATACGATGACCGATATGTTGTCTTCGTCTGCGGGACCAGGACTTCCTGGTACATTAGGCGGCGCAGGGGGCTCTGCAATTGCGCCTACTGGCGGTAATGTCACTAACACCACAGGTGCTAATGGTAGCGCACAATCTGCTGGCGTTGGCGGAGCAGGTGGCGCAGCACGTTCTGGGGACGGTGGTGCAACTGCTGGCGCTGGAGGTAACGGTGCTAGTGCCGGTGGTTCACCAACTTCGGGTAGTGCTGGACGTGTAAGGTTTGTCTTCACTTAAAGGAAATATTATGGATTTTTTTATTTATATAGTTATAGGCTGCGTTGTAACTCTCTTTTGTGTCTATGTTCTGAATACTCATCGACGTAAACCTAATCCTAAGCCAAACAGTGACCCTATTCCACCGCCTCCAGATCCTATTGTTGTTGAAATGGCGTTGGCTGCTCATAAAGATTCTGTAGATGCTGTTCTTGGTAAGACCCCTAAAGAGTAACAATGCAATTACTTAACCTCATTCAGTCCATCTTTAAGCCCGCTGTAGAACTCATTGACAATGTACACACGAGTCAAGAGGAAAAGCTACAACACAAAGAGAGACTCTTGGTTACTCAAGCAGCAGTCATTGACCAAGTGCTTCAGTACGAGAAGGACTCCTTTGAGTCTAGGGCAAAGATCATTGAAGCAGAGGCTAAGTCGGAACATTGGCTCACGGCTATTTGGAGACCAGTGACCATGCTCACATTCCTTGCTTTGTGTGTTGGAGACAGCCTTGGGCTTCTCTCCAGCCCACTTAGGGATGAAGCATGGTCTCTGCTTCAGTTGGGTCTTGGTGGTTATGTAGTGGGTAGATCCGCAGAGAAAATAACTAAATCGGTATTGAGTAACAAAGATGGTTCCTAATCTTTCTCTCCCTAATCTAAACCTTGCTGCTCTGGCTGGCTTGACTCAGGGCAATGTAGGGATGTTCAACATGCCCTCAGCAGCCCCTGTAGTGCCTTCTGCGCCTGTTGTAGCCCCTATGGCTACCCCAGTAGCCCCTGTAGCCCCTACAGCCCCTGTAGCGGCTCCTATGGCGTCTACAGCCTCTCTGCCGCCTAATGTAGACCTTGGTGCTGTTCAACAAGCCTTGGCTGCCCTTCAGAACACAGGTGGTATGTTTAACATTCCAAGCATGGCTGCACCTGTAGCTGCTCCTGTTGCTCCTGCAAGCCTTGCTGGGGCTACGGACATCTTTGGTGGTAGAACCTATGAGTCACCTTTGGCAACTCCCGGTAGAACCCGTGTTGGCTACAGTGAGATGCTTAAACTTAACCAAGCACCGGGTTATGTAACGACCAACAGACCCGAACAGATTGGTGACCTGTATCTCCCCTTCAGACCTTCAGGTGAAGGCGATCAGGTAGCTGATGACATCAAGACTTGGTACAACTATTACAATGACAATCCTGATCTAAAGAAGTTTCTTTCCGCCGATGAGCAAACTGAGCTTACTTGGTTGGACTATAGAAATAAGAAGTTTGATCAAGATACGTTTACTCAAAAGATTAATGACATTCGTTCTCAGTTTAATCTACCCAAGAAGGTTGGCTTTGAGGACTTTGAAGCACACTTCTCCTATGGTACCAAGAGGAAGAAGTATTCGGATAATCCGTATTCAGACCTTCAGCAGTACGGTCCTTCCATTGGTGGCTATTGGAACCCTGAGAATGACCCCAGTGAGTTCCAACAGGCACTGGCTAACCCCATTGTCAATGCAGCACTGACCACTGCTGGTGCTGTTGTTGGCAATATGCTGCTTCCCGGTCTTGGTGGGCAAGCCTTGGGATCAGCCCTTGCTGGTGGCACTACTTCAAAGCTCTCAGGAGCTGACTGGGAGGATGCACTTAAGGCTGCTGCTGTCGCGGGAGGCAGCACTTACCTTGGTGGGAAACTAATGCCCACAACGGCTGCTCCTGTCTCTGAGTTTAACATTCCAGGGATTAACCCAGGGGCTGCTCCTATAAGTGAGTTCAACAGAGGACTCATTGAAAGTTCTTTGCTTTCCCCTACGGCAGCCTCAGCCATAGCCAACCCTGCATTCAATATAGCAGCACCTTCTTTCTTCCAGACAGCCGTTGGTCAAGGATTGGGCAAAGCAGGTGTTGCTTTGGCTTCAGGAGGTGACCTTAAGGATGCTTTGACGGCAGGTGTCCTTGGCTACGCAGGTGCCCCTGGTGGTCTCTTGAGTGGAACTCTAGGGGATACTCTTGGGCTTGATCTGGGGACTAGCACTCTTGCTAAGGGTGTAGAAGGTCTTAACCTAGCAGATACCCTTAAGTTTGGTATCAATCTTCCACAGGACCAATGGTCTGCTGTAGGTGGTCTTCTTGGGGATATGAACCTTGGGACTGTAGGTCAATCAGGTGCTCTTAGTTCGTTGCCTGCTAGCCTTCAAAACATTGTAGAGAATGTACAAGTATCCGACTTGTTGGCAAACATTGGTGGTCCTAGTACGTCCTCCCTGTTCAACATAGCATCAGATATAAACTTACCTTCGCTGAACTTGCCTGATTTTAACTTACCCAGTGCAGGCTTTAATCTACCCCCTGTACCGGAATGGCTAAAGAATGCTTATGAGAATGTAGAAGCGCCTATACAGAATGCCTATGAAAATGTAGAGGGGGCGATTCAAAAGGCATATGAGAACGTAGAGAAACCAGTACAAAATGTTTATGAGAATGTAGAAGGCGCTGTACAGAATGCTTATGAGAATGTAGAAAAACCAGTACAAAATGTTTATGAGAACGTAGAAGGTGCTGTACAGGACGTTTATGAGAATGTAGAGAAACCCGTGCAGACTGCTTATGAAAACGTAGAAGGTAAGGTACAAGACGCATACCAGAATGCCGAAGGGTTTATTCAAGATCTGTTAAAGCCTGTTTCTAATCCCTTAGATGAACTGCCAAAGACGGATGTTCCAAATGTAAACACACCTAATTTTGATCTACAAAAGCTCTTTGCAGGTCTCTTTGGTGCGGGGATGTTGGCAAGACCTCAACAGGCAGCTCAGGCTTATTCTTCTCCTGAGTACAAACCTTTCATGGCTTCCATAGATTACAACCCAAATATACAACAACTGACACGTATTGCATCTTCAGATCCTTTGTCTATTCTTTTGCAAGAGTTTTACAAAACTAGAGGTACAGCATGAACTATCTCACTTTGGTAAATAATGTTCTCCGTAGGATTAGGGAAGATGAGATTACGACGATCAATCAAAGCCCCTATGCAGCCTTGATTGGTGATCTCGTAAATGACGCTAAGACCTCCGTAGAGCATTCTTGGGACTGGACTGCCCTTAGAACCACTGTAACTATCACCACAACGGCAGGTGTCAATGAATACACCTTGACTGGCTTTGGTGATGACTTCAAGTATCTTAAGTTTCTTGATAACACAAATAAGACCACTATTGAGTATCAAGCTAAGGACTGGGTTGACATACAGAACAATATTGCTAGTACTCCCCTTCAAGGGACGCCAACGTACTTTAGTTACACCAATGCAGACTCCAATGGGGATATGAAGATTGTTCTGTACCCTACGCCTGCCGCAGCGTACACCTTGAAGTTCTATGGTGTTGTTCGTCAAGCACCCTTGGCACTGTCAACGGATGTCATCAAGGTGCCTTGGATGCCTGTGATGCACCTTGCAGTTGCCTTTGCCTCTAGGGAACGAGGAGAGACTGGTGGTACTAGTACACCGGAATACTTTGGTATTGCAGATAAGTACCTTGCTGATGCTATTGCATTGGATGCTGCATACCACCCTGAAGAAACAATTTTCAGAGTAGTCTAAATGTCACAACCACTACAAGTAGTAAATCTAGTAGCACCTGGCTTTAGGGGGCTTAATACGGAGGATTCCGTCCTTTCGATGGACTCCTCCTTTGCCACCTATGCAGACAACTGTGTAATTGACAAGTACGGTAGAATCTCTGCAAGGAAGGGATATTCAGTTATCACTACCTCAGCAACCCCTCTGGGGTCTGGTTTCATTCAGGCAGTCAAGCAGTTCAGAGACTCCGCAGGCAACACAGTTATCTTTTCAGCAGGTAACAATAAGATTCTAAGGGGCACCACGACCTTAACTGATGCCACCCCTGGGTCTTACACGATCACTGCAAATGCTTGGAAGATTGTAAACTTTAACGATCATTGCTACTTCTTCCAAAGGGGCTATGAGCCTTTGGTGTACAGCAACACCCTCGGTGCTGTTACCAAGATGTCCAGTCATCCTTCCTACTCAGCCACTGTGCCCTATGCACATGAGGTGCTTGCAGCCTATGGTCGTCTATGGGTAGCTGATACAAGTTCCAATAAGACTACGATCTATTGGTCTGACTTGCTTAATGGTCAGAAGTGGTCTGGTGGTACTAGTGGGTCTATTGATATCACTAAGGTATGGCCTGATGGTTATGATGAAATTGTAGCCTTGGCTGCACATAACAACCTTTTGATTATCTTTGGTAAGCACAGTATTATCTCCTACAAAGGGGCTGATGCTCCTGCCACTATGGAACTCTATGATACTGTGGCAGGTGTAGGTTGTGTTGCAAGGGATTCAGTCCAGTACACGGGGACTGATGTTCTCTTTATGAGTTACTCTGGTCTGAAGTCATTTGGTAGGACTATTCAGGAGAAGTCACTCCCACTAAATGATTTGTCTAGAAACATAAAAACTGATATAATTAAACTTATACAAACTGAAACAGGACAGATTACTTCTGCGTACAGTCCTGAAAACTCTTTCTACCTTGTATTCTTTCCCACAAGCAGCATTGTATTCTGCTTTGACATCAAAGGAACCCTTGAGGACGGCTCTTATAGGGTTACTCGATGGCCTACCAATAAGTTAAGATGCTTTGAGAGACTTGTAGACGGCACTCTATACATTGGTACTTCCTCCGGTATAGCCGCCTACTCAGGCTACTTGGACGGCACAGCAACTTATATTATGAAGTATTACAGCCCCCACTTGACCTTTGGGGACTCTTCTAAGATTAAGTTTCTCAAAAAGATGAAGCCAACTATCATTGGAGGTAACTCAACAACACTTACGTTCAAATGGGGATATGGTTTTAATGACTCATTCAGTTCCTATGCTGTCAGTTTGGAGAACTACGGTGCTTTTCCTTTTTATGGGAATGCTCAGTTTAACGTAGCAGAGTATTCCGGTGGTTCTCAGTACATTGTTCCCAATATTAACACAAACGGGAGTGGAACTAATATTGTTGTTGGAATGGAAGTTCCTGTAACTGACCAAATATCCTTGCAGGAATTCAACATCTTTACCTTGATTGGCAAAACTTATTAACTTGGAGATCTTAATATATGTCTTGGTCTGATGTCTTCGGTGGTCTTTTTAGTGGTATTAGCAATAACCTAGGTGCCATAGGTCAAGGGGCAGGTCTCCTTGGTGGTGGTGCTTTGGTTAATGAATCCTATCAAAACATTGGCAACGTAGGTCAAACTGCTTTGGAGAAATCCAATGCACTTGCTCAACAAGCCCTCAATCAAACACAGTTTAGACCCTTCACTGTAACCACAGGTCTTGGCAATCTTCAGGCAACCCCTGAAGGTGGCTACGGGATGAGTCTTAGCCCTCAACAGCAGGCACTACAAGATCAACTCTTTGGTGGTGCCCAAGGGTTCTATGGACAGGCTACACAGCCCCTACAGCAGCGTACACAGGATGTCTACAATCAACTAAGGGCAATGCAAACCCCAGAAGAACAAAGGCAACAACTAGCCCTTGAGGAGCGTCTGCTGGGTCAAGGACGCCTTGGTCTCAACACGGCACAGTTTGGTGGATCACCCGAACAGTTCGCACTTGCTAAGGCACAGGAAGAAGCAAAGAACCAGGCAGCCTTTGCTGCTATGGAACAAGCAATGAAAGAACAAGCACAGGCTGCTGAGCTTGGTAAACAGTTCCAGACGGGCGGCTATCTCCCCATGAGTTCATTGCTTTCAGCCTACAACCAGGGTCTCCAAGGCTCACAGTTGGCTTCTGAGATGCAACGTGGAGGAGCAGGATTGTTTGGTGAAGCTGCTATGGGTGGTATCAATGCCTTGCTGGCAAGCCGTCTTGCACAGGGCAACCTTGCTGGTCAGCTTGGTCAGGCACTCCTTGGTGGAACCATGCAGGGAATGTTGAGTCAACAGCAAGAGTCTGGGGCTAGTGATCTTGGAGCACTTACTGGAAGATTCTTTGATTGGCTTGGTGGTCTTGGTGGTGGTAACAATAACAAGATGCAAGCAGGGTCTGGGACATAAGGAGATAAATAATGGCATCAATCAGTGAATCTTTAATCCAAGGGCTTCTTCAGCCATCTCTCAACTTTCAAAATCTCCAAGAGCCCCTTGGGATGATCCTTGGTGGAGCACAAGCACAGAAGGCTAGAGATGAGAGACAAAAGGGTTTGATGACTCAGGCTCTTGGGGCTCAAGATATGAGTGCCTTGCAAAATCTTATGAGCAGAGCAAGAACTCCTGAAGAAGCTAAAATGGTTTTTGAGGCAGGTCAAGCAGGACGTGCTAGCCAAGAACAAGAAAGGGCTGCGGCTGCTGCTGAAGAAGAACAAAGGCGTGTTAAAAACCTTAGAGCAGAAGCTGTTGCTAAAGCATCTCAAGGTAAAGACCCTAATTTTACTAGAGCCATAGCTAATGCTCCTGAAGAAGTATTGCAAGAGTATCTTTTCTCGGGTGCAAGTGTAGATCCTAAGACAGGCTATCTTGTAGTTGGTAATAATCTTTTTGATGCTAACACGAAAGAATGGGTAACTGTCCCTGAAAGTGCTAGGGAACAAGAAAAAGATCAGTGGTTCTTTAGTAGTGATGGTACAAAAAGAATAAACAGGAGAACAGGCGCTGTTGAGCTTGTAGAAGAAGGAGAAGGCGCTTCAGCAAATGTCCTTGGCGATGTTATGGCTATCAATAACGTAATTGACATTGTTGACCAAACTCTTTCTCTTGTTGAGGGGGAAGATGTAAATCCCTACCTGTATGACGCCCTTAAGTATATCCCTATGACAGGGGAAAAGTCTGTTGCTAACTTGGTCCAGACTATTCAAGCTAACCTTGCATTTGACAGACTTGATCAAATGAGAGAAGAAAGCAAGACAGGTGGTGCTCTTGGTAGTATTGCAGTAAGGGAACTTGAGCTTCTTAAGGATTCCGTAAGAGCACTGGACCCTGCTGATAAAAACTTCAAAGAGAATTTGAGGGAAGTGATAAGACAGTACAAAGACTTTAGAAATGCTCTCCTTGGTAAACCACCGGAAAGCGATAAGTACATCGTTGACGAAAAAGATGGTAAGAAGTTTATCTACTACGTAGACACCACTGTAGACGTAGATGATGATAATCGTTACATAAGTCTTGGAGAGTTTAATGGCACCCGTTGATGAAGAAACCAGAGCAAGGCTTCGAGGGCTAGAGGCTGGAAGAGCACAACAAAAAGCTGCCGCAACAGCACCACCAAAAGAAAAGACTGGTGTCACTTCTGTAAGTGAAGAAGACAGGAAACGTCTTGCTTCTTTAGAAAGACAAAGACAGGAACAAGCTGCTGCTGTAAAGAAAGAAGAGCCAGTTCAGAAAGAACAAGAAAAAACAAGTTCTGTTTTTAATTCTCTTTTCCCTGTAGGGGAGTTAGCTCTTTCAGCTTTGACTAGTGGAGCGTCGTCTGCTGCTGGAGGCTTAGGTGGTCTCTTAAAACTTATTGGCGGTGGTTCTTTAGATGAGGCTGTCTCAACAGTTAAAGCAGCACAGGATTTTACTTATACACCTAAAACACAAACAGCCCAAGAAATTGGTCAAGGAATTTCTAATCTTCTTGCGCCAATTGAACAAGCAAAAGAGTTTGTTGGTGAAAAGACTTTAGAAACCACAGGTTCTCCCTTAGCTGCGACTGCTGCCTATATGGCTCCTGAACTTATTGGTTCTGCTTTTGGCTTAAGGGGATTGAGGGGGATGCAGCAAACACGGGCAACTGAAAAAGCTGCTATTGATGCAGACATGTCTCAACGTCTTCAAGACCCTACTAGAAGATACGATGCAGACTTGGCTACTGTGCGTCTTGATGATAAAGGTAAGGTTGTGCCCTCTAGGGTAGGCGAAGCCTTGGTCAACTCTGGGGTAAGGGAGCAATCCGTTTCTCAAGTAATCCATGCTCCTGTGGAAACCAAGCAAGTCATGTCTAGAATGTTGGATAAATTTCAACAAGCTGAAACTAATGATTTGATTGCCGCCACTGCGCCTCTGGATTCAGAGATTGGCATGGCAGTAACTCAAAGACTTTCAACAGTGAAGAGGATGACTTCAGACTATGTTCAAGAACTGGATAGTATTGTTGAAGGAAGAAAAGGAAATACCCCTGTTAGTCTAGCAGGAGCAGTAGACGGATTTCTTGGTCGTGTAGCAAAAGAATTAAAGCTTGAGTTGAAAGTTCTGAAAAACGGAAGAATTTTGCTTCCTAAGAGAAGTAAAGGTCTTATGACTACAAGCCAGATGGCATCAGCTAAGTCCCTTATTAAGGACATCATTCGTGTTTACAACGATACGAAAGGTGCAAAAGGAACAGTTCCCGCCAGTGTAGCCCATAGATTAAAAAAAGAATTGGACACTTTGGTTGACGCAAACAAAGCAAAAAATAGTGGTTTTTCTAACGAAGCACAAAGAATTGGTTTAGAGCTTAGGCAAACAATCAATGAAGCGATTAGGGACACTCCTGGGATGGAAGACTATGCAAAAGTAAATGACAACTTGTCGGCAGCCTATGCTTCTGTGGAGCCTTTCAAAAAGTATCTTTCTAGGGGTGAATCTTGGGATTCAGCTAAAACAAATTCTATTGTTGCTAATGCTGTAAAGAATATCGGGGAGGACACAACCTCTATTCAAGCCCTTAAGCAGGACTTGACTGCAATGGAGAACTTCCTGACTTCACGCGGTAAGGTTATGAATATAGACCCTATTGTTCTTGCTCAGTTTAAAAGAACCCTAAGAGACACCTTTAGAGTTACTGAGGACGACATTCTTGCTAATGTTAAGAAATCAAATGAAGCATTGTCTTCAAATGTCCTTGAGGCGTTGTCGTCTTTGGCTGTTGGAAATAAACTTGGGGCTTTAAATGATCTTTCTAGACTAACGAAAGGAACTATTAAAAAAAGCGAGCTTAAAAAGATTTTGGAAAATAAAACAAGAGTTCGTTATCTTTTAGCTAAAGCACTAGAAGGACAACAACTGTGATCAAAAAATCAGACCTCAAGTGTAACCAACCAAAGAAAACCCCAGGTCACCCTAAGAAGTCTCATGTTGTCAAAGCATGTGAGGGTGGTAAGGAGAAGGTCATTCGATTTGGTGAGCAAGGAGCAAAGACAGCAGGCAAACCCAAGAAGGGTGAGTCTAAGGAGATGACACAAAAGAGAAAGAGCTTTAAGGCACGACACGGAAAGAACATTGCAAAGGGTAAAAGTTCAGCAGCCTATTGGGCTGATAAGGTGAAATGGTAATGCCAGGTCTTTACGAGAACATTCATAAGAAACGTGCTAGGATTGAAGCAGGTAGTGGTGAGCGAATGAGGAAGAAGGGTTCCAAAGGAGCACCCACAGAAGAAGCCTTTGAGAAGGCAGCTAAGACAAGAAAGAAGAGGAGCAAAAAGTAATGTTCAAGGTTTGCAAAGGATGCCCTAGCCCAGCTAAGTGTAAGAAGGCAGGGAAGTGCCTTAAGAAGGCTACTCAGGAGAAGGTGAAGAGTTACAAATAGTCGTCACTTCTTGATAACTGACGAAAGAATGTAACACAAAAACAAGGGGGGCACTAAGCCCCCTTTGTCTCTTTTAGCCCAAAACACCCCAGTAAAACCGTGGCTTCCAGGGCACTATGCCAGGGGGGTCGCTACTACCCTACAGACCCCCCTTATGTCACTTTTTACAGTGGATCTTTGATGTACTCTATCTCACAGGCATTACCCACACAGGCTAGAGTTTGTGCCCCTTCGGTATTGTCAGACATCTCTTGGATGTCCCAATCAATCTCTTTGGGCATTGTCTCTATACCAATCAAGTAAGCCCCCTCAGTGATCTCCTCATAGGGAGCCTGTTGGTAGGTGTGCTCTGAGAAGGGCAGGAAGCTAATCCCTGATACTTCATCAAAGTTGTTGTAGATCCACTGACCTACCTCTAGGAACTCACTGTCCTTGTAGTACACCGTCTGTGACACCTTGTGTTCACACCAATAGTTCTGGTACAGGCTGTTCAGCTTCAACTGATCCATAGCGGACTGCTTGGAAGCCATCACAGAGCCCTCAGGAGCCTTTTGGTAGAAGGTGAATACCTTGGTAGTGGGTGAGGTCACATCAGTCTCCACAGGCACCCCAGCGGCTTCCAGAGTGGCACACAGGGGGTCTCTGGAATCAGCCCTTACCCGACGTATGTAATAAGGGCTATAACGACCATGAATACCACTGGCGGAATTAACCAACTGGGATACAGTACCGGAAGGCTTAACGCAAGTAATAGCCGTGCTTTGATTGACTCCCAACTTGGCAGCCCATTCTTTATTAGTTTCAATTGCAGTCTCCTTCATGGCAGTAAGCCATTTTTCAAGATCCTTTGAATTGGGATTACCCAACAACCAATGGTCCATGATCCCAGTCAAGGACACCCCCAGCAGACATTCTTCCTTGGTATTCACAGCCCATGCATTCCTGAGGTAACGGAAGTCAGTCAAGGTGGACTGAAGGGTTCCAAGGATTGTAGCTACACGCACCTTGTGCTTTAGATCCTCCAAGGTGTCATTGGGTCTAACCACAACCTCACTCAGGTTACAGAACTGGTTAGGACGCAGGATGATCTCTGAGCAAGGGTTTGTACCAAACTCAAAGTTAGTGTCCCTACGACCATTCCTGGCTGCCTGCTTCTGAGAAGCTACCCTTGAGAAGATCCCTCGTTCACCACTACGGGACTCATACAGTGCAGCCCATTCAGACAGGAATTGATCAAACTCAGGCTTCTCCGTATAGCAAGCACTATTGTTTGACAAGCCACGCTGGGGCTGGTCTACCCACCATTGACCATGCTTTGCACGCCGAAGGCGATCATCACTCAGGTTACTCAGGCTAATCAGGGCTGACCTGCGGACTCCTCCAACGACAACAATCTGAGCGATTTTGCAGCAGAGGTCGTGGCATTCCAGGCTTGTAAGCTTTCTTCCAGCAGCTCCCTTAAAGAGGTCAACTGAGAACCGGAATAGGCTGACAAGAGGTTCTGGACCTGAAGCCCTCCCTCCGAAAGTCCGGAGAGGTGCCCCAGCAGGACGCACTCGACTAACGTCCCACTTGGGTACTTGACCTGAATAGAGCAACGATAGGAGTTCTCTGAAGGCTTTTGCCCACCCGATCTTTGAATCCGATACGTGAATGATGGTGTCTGTGTCATAGAAGTCTTCAGCTACTTCAGGCAACTTAGCAATGTATTGTCTTTCTACACTAAAGCCCACCCCAGTGCCACACATGAGAATGTACATCATCTCATCGAAGGCTCGGGGGCTGTCTACGGCAATGTAGCTACAGTTGAAGCCTGCTACGTTGTCTCGATCCAGTGCTTCCCCTGCTGTCATCAGTGCCCGCATGGAAGGCATGACTTGCATGTCAAAGATGGAAGCCCAAAGCAAGTCCTCTGTCTCTTTATCAATCAATCCTTTGTTAAACCAATAATTGGTGTATCGAAAGACTGTCTCTCCCCAGTGCTCCCTTCGGTTATGATTGGGTAGGTATCGAGCATACCTGGATTTATGAATGTACTGTTGGTATAGATCCATCAAAGGTCCTCCTCTTCCTGTGTCCCCATAGCCATTGCAAACTGAATGTTGAACTTATGTGCCTCAAGGGCACCAAGGATCTCTATTGGGCTGAGTATGGGGTAACAGATAGTGTGTAGCTCCCCTTCATGCTCAATGAAGGCTACAAAAGAATCAGGAACCTTATCCTTGATCTCAATTTTATCAATGATCTCCTGAATGGTCTTTTCAGCTTCTTCTTTTCCCTTCTTCCCAAAGCCACCTTGAATGACTTGCATCACAAGCGTCCTGTAATAGTTACACTTAATTGCATATACGTTCCCATCTTTTGCGCCCTATATTTGAACTTCCAATGTCTTTTCTTGGTCTACTGGGAGTATCCCAACCCTTACGCGGAGGAAGGTCATCCACCATCGTCCAGCCTGCCCCTCTTAAACTAGCCCCACTCTCGTCCTGCTGTGTATAAGTTATACATTTTTTATATCCTAGTGCTTTTGCAGCCCTTACAATCGCTCCGTACAGCATAGAATTAGCATTTCGAGTCCCGTCCGTACAAGTTCGAGTAACCTCCAATGTAAGTCCATCATCAAGAGCACGAGCTATAGGTCGTCCTGCAACAGCGACACCTACGCAACGATCTTCAGAAAAGAGACCTACACTAAACTTGTGCCCTACAGGCGGTTTATTGTGCCTATGTAGATTAAGAACAAATTCTTGAGCAAACTTTAAGGAAATGGGCTTTATTATCACCTATCCCCTCTACCCTGAATGGTTCCATCTTCCAAGCGCTTCTTAAGTTTCTCTACATTGGCTTTAGCTACTTTCTCAAAGTCAATGTTCATATCATCCAAGATCATTGCAAGGTTCCAAAGGACATCCCCTGCTTCACTAATGACCTTTGCACGGTCCACACTAACAGCATCACCCCTCAGAATGGGCTTGATGAACAGGTCAGCCAGCTCCGCTGCTTCCACCATGAGAGAACAAACGGGATACATTCGGTCTTCATAAAGCGCAGTGCGAGAAGCAAGGCGCTGATACAGATTAAAGTCAAGATATTTTTCCTCTTTATTTTCCATGCACAATGTACTCCTCAATGAGTCTTTCCAAGTACCATCTAGCCTTCTTAAGATCCTCAAGACCATTCTTGTACTTATACCTGTGCATATATTTTAACACAGAACCCTCATAATAGTTACACAAACCTGATCCTAATTGTTGCCTAATGTATTCTATGGCTTCAATGGACCCTTGGTTGTAGTGCTTTGGCTTTGCAACGGCATCCCATTCAGCAGGGGTAGCATTGTCAATACTGTTTCTCATAAAGAATGTCTCCCAGTTACAGTCTTGCCGACTTCTTTCTCTTCTTCTTTGAAGCATTGTCAACATAAGCAAGGAACTCATCTAGTTGTGATAGTGTAAAGTATCTAAACCCTTCCTTCTCACACCACTTGCCCATAGTAATGTCAGAACCTTTACGTACTTTCTTCCTTGGGTCAGAGAGAATAAATATCAATTCATTGTACTTATTGATACTGTCCCTAATGGCTTTGTACTTTTGAGTATCACCCGTCCTAAAGAACCCCTTGCACTCCACAATGATCCCACTATCGGAGTGTACAAAGTCAGGTTTGTACTCCCTGTGGATCACATAGGGCAACATGAAGGGTTCAAACTTGAACTCCCATCCAGTCACGCCTTGTGCAAAGTCCCTCTCAAGACCACTCCTGTACCTGCTACTGGATCTCGGCATAGGGGATCTCTGGAACCTTGGGTTCATTAACTACCTTGGTGAAGAACTTTGGACCCGTGGAGTACACAAACCCTCGTACACCCTCCCAGCAGACCTTCTTGAAGTGACAGTAGGAGCAGGTAGCCGTCAATGCCATGTTGCCACTCTTGCCATCAGGCACAGGCTCTGCACAGGGCTTCTCTGGAGGCGTATCCCTAGCGACCACTTCGAGAACATGGGCTACCCTATCCTCGATGGAGTAGTTGATCTTCTCATGTACTGGAGCCTGGGTGTCCTTCTCATCGTACATGAGATAGGTCAGGTGTCCGTTCTGCTTGTCCATTGCAAGCCACCCGTACTTTGTCTCACCCTCGGAGTGAGCATAGGCTTTGATCTGTCCCACATAGGCAAAGGGATCATCATAAGCCAGTGAGCCATCCTTGAACTTCTTGAAGCCGTAGGTGCTGGTGGACTTGATGTCAGTCACAATCCCATCAATCTTACAGTCCATAGACCCGTTGATTCCCCATACAGCCGCAGGGAACTGTTCATGTGTCACCTTATGCCCGGACATCTTAACCAGGAACAGCAGCATCTCCTCGATGATGTGACCATAGAGGAACTTGATGAGGTTCTCTGGGCGGTACTTCTGCCGTGCTTTACTGTGATAGTGATTCCATAAATAACGGTCGTCCCTTCCAATATTTGAGAGCCTCAGCTTGCGAGAATCGAAGCTCTTGCTAAGGAACTCCTTACGCATAAGATCTTTGACTGCCTCGCCAAAGGCGTCAATCTCTTTCTCAACATCAACCCCCTCTGGTGCCCTCTTGGAGAGAACCAAAGAGTAAATATCATCTACTAGTGTATGAATCATAGAATACCCTCGTTGTGCTTACGGTGCTTGACAAAGCGCATCTTTCGTGTTCTAGGATTAAACACTAGGATCTGTACTCCAAGCATCTCTTGAGCAAAGGTTCTTTTGAAACCCCAGTTCAGCTCACTCTTCTTGCTCTTGATGTCAAAGAGCCAAACCTTTCCGTTCTTGATTGCAACAATGTCCACTGGACCCGTTGATCCAGAGTTTTGATAAACCTCAAAGCCATTGTCCCAAAGCCAGGTCACTGCATAGAACTCAGCGAGATCACCCACTCGGCTTTTGTCCTTATTCAATGTGTTTCACTCCAATTGTCTCCAATGTGGTACTCACCAGCCAGAGGACAGTTGAGCTTGAAGTGAAGCCCTGCTGCTTGGATGGATTGTACTGCCAAGATCCCAAAGGATCTGGCTTGCTCTTCCTTGACCTCACTTTGTATTTCATCATGGATGTTACCTACAAACTTAAAGTCAAGACCCCACATATTAGCATACTCATGGAGGATACACAGTGCTTTTTTCATAACAATTGCACCTGCACTTTGGAGAAGTGTGTTCAATGCAGCATGTTCTGATCGGATATAAACCTTTCTACCATCAACACCAAATAAGAACCCTCTATGGCTTTTAGAGGACACTTGTTCCTTAAGGGCAGCTAAAGCAGGCACGTTGCTAAGAAACTTCTCCTTCAGCATCTTTCCCTCTCGGGAATCTTTACCCACAATGGACCCTATTTTGGCGTCTCCTGCCCCGTACAGGAAAGCGTAGATAAAGGTTTTTGCTTGGTTCCTGGTCTCCAGTCCTGCTGCTAGTTGGTTCTTTGTATGTACATCACCCGTCAGGATCTCCTTAGTGTACTCAGGATCATTCATGTAGTGTGCAAGCATCCTCAACTCAAGCCCACTGGCGTCTACACCCACCAGCTTGTACCCCTTTGGTACCACCCAGCAGGCTCTACAGTCAGTCCCATAGGGCTTCCCATTGGCTGTCACCTGTGCCATGTTGGGGTTGCTGTGTGTCATCCTCCCCGTTACCGCGCCATTGGTTCTAACCTCCCCATGGACCCTACTGTCCTTGTCCACCAGCTCCAACCAAGACTCCACCATAGCAATTCTTTTCTGTACCATGAGGTACTGTGCTATGAGTTGTGCTTGGGGAATAGGAACACCTTCGAGGACAGTCTCGTCCACCTTGGGTTGACCTGTCTCAGTGAATTCCTTGGGCTTCCACCCAAACCATTGAAGGTATCTCCCAATCTGCTGCCGCGAGCCAAGGTTGAAGGGTGACCAGCTTATCCTGCTGAAGGGTCCTGCCACCTGTTGCCATTGGTCCTCACCAAAGAACTTAAGACCCACTGAGGATAGCTCCCCATTGAGTTTGTACTTTGGTGTTACTTCCTTTTCAAAGACAGGTAG
>Ga0078894_10000166_pt1 | contig 41600 bp, 37 predicted proteins | sample LauGreSu1BDMLBSD_2_FD_67506 | JGI IMG/M metagenome (GOLD analysis project Ga0078894, IMG submission 67506) | Freshwater lake microbial communities from Lake Michigan, USA - Su13.BD.MLB.SD (version 4) (version 4) | ecosystem: Environmental > Aquatic > Freshwater > Lake | place: Lake Michigan...
TCTCAGCACAGCGGTCAACGGATTCCGTCCAGAACTGAAGTCGGACGCCGAAAAACCCCCACGACACCCGCCCGCCGGACAGGTTAGCCCGACCTGGTGAAAACCGGCAACATCCCCTTCACTCCCTTTCTCACCACACCTCTTGTGTTTGCTCCATTACATGCCAGGATCACAATGGCCACTGCAAAAAGCGCGACACCCCGCTGATTCTGCCCCACGCATGTTCCCATGAAACTCGACGCCTGAACCATGGCATCCAGATCCACCAACCAGGTTCCCTGCGATCTCACTTACGTGACGCTGCGGGCCGCCTTCCTGCTGTCCCTCGACGGATTGCTCAGATACTCGCTCGAGCCCAGCAAATCCGAACGAGCAGGCTCTGACCTACTGCACTTTTATCCACCCCTTGCCGGAATGGCACCCCAGATCCAGATGGAAACCGTGCTGCGGACCTGGAATCGCTGGACGCACACAAACAACTCCTCCCCCTCACCACTCGAAGCCCGGATCCTGTTCGCGGCCACCGAACTGCTGGCCAGCCTCGCAACCGACCGCCAGAATCCTCTGCTGCGAGTGGTCTTTGAGGGGCCCCGAGATGTGCATCATCTGAATAATCACTGGCTACCGTCGCGAGTTCGCTGTCTGCTGCTGGCCCGCGAAAACGGTCTTTCTTCAGGAATTCTTCACGAATTAATCATTGATTCAGCCCCCCACGAGCAATTGGTGGCGGCTGAATCCCCCGCCTTCGAAGGGGAAGTCCTGGAAGCCCTGGGAAGATGGAGAGTTCATCCACAGATGCTGCAATGGGGTGAAGGACTGCTGACAGACGATGAAATGGAACTGGTTCGGGACTTTTTTGAGGAACATCCGGGACTTTCGGAGTAAACGCAGTTCGAACATTTGTATATTGACACCCGTGTAAGACGGACTGAACATCGGCGACACGACCTGTCAACCGATTCTACAGTCCTCAGACGGCAAACAGTCCCTACTGTCACCGGAACAGGAATATGGCGAAGAAGGCGATCAAGAAGGCTGCTAAGCCGCGCCGGTCCGTGTCACCGCCCTCCAAAAACACGTCGCGACCTGCCAAAAAGGTCGTCCGTAAAAAGCCGGCCCCTGTGGCCGTCAAGAAGAACAAACCCACCAGCAAAGCGGGCGGAAAACCAGCCAAAGCGGAAAAACCCCCTGTCAGGGCGGATAAGGTGCCTGTGCGATCGGAAAAAACTCCCATGCGTACAGAGAAGCCGGCACCTGCCCCGGAAAAACCGGTGGCTCGAGCCGAAAAAATCACCGCCGTGCCTGCTCCACCCGAACAGATTGTCCCGGTACTGCCGGCTGACACCTCCGATGCGGTAATCGACTCGTCTTCACTGAACTCACCTCGCAAGGGTGTGCGGAAGGCGACTCTGACGACCGGTCTCAGAGAAGCCAGCGACGCCAGCAAACTCGGGCGTTCCCGGATTCCCGTCGACGCTCCGCTGGACGTGGTTTTCCAAAGTGATCCAGAGGCGCGAGACGCCTTTCATTTCCTCGGAATCCATTCCATCCGTGAACTCGAACAGTTCTCTGCAGACCAGTTGGTGCTCAGGCTGACCAGCCCGGCCAAACTCACAGTCGGTCGAATTCGCAAGAAACTGGCAATGAACAATCGTTGCCTTTCCGGTGATGAAGAATTCGCCCAGCAGTTCCATGAAGTGAAACCCAAAACAGAATAACGGTCCGCCCCAGCCCACAAAAAAAGCTCGCCACGGTTTGCCGTGGCGAGCTTTCTTTATTGGTGTTCCGTTGCTGACGGATAACCCGCTACTTCGATTCCATCGGGAAGTTGAGCTCGTTCGAGCCTTCCTTCACTTCGACGGAAAACCCCTCCTGCATGTACTTTGCCGGAATGGCCGCTGTCGGCTCTACACCCGGAGACCACTCAAAGGTGACCTTCGCTGGCCCCACTTTGCTGCCTGAATACCCCTCCAGATACTTCAGCTCATAGTTACCCTCGTCATCCGTCACTCCACCAGCAGCCCGACCACTCTCCGGAGTAAACAGAATGTTGATGTTGGGCACGGGCTTGCCATCGAGTGTGACTTTGCCATAGACGTCACCCAACTCGGGCATATCGCCACGACCACACCCAACAAGTACGGATACGGCAAGGATCAGACACGAACTCAAAACTGCCACGCTTCGCATAACTCACAACCTTTCAACTGCTGCTCAGAAATCGCCCACGATCTGGCCATCAGCTCGGACCAGCAGTCTTGCATACACCGAAGTGACATGCAGATTCATATCCGTCAGCGCCGCATTGTCAGTCGACTTGTAGTCAATGTTCTCACTGATCATCCGCACCGAACCATCGCACAGGACGAACTGAGCACCACCGGTGTGACCACTGCTGAACCCGCGAGTCTGGTGTACCAGATTGTTGGCACTCCAGTTGATCCCATTGTATCCCAGACCCAGACAGGCCATCGCTGCAGACTTTACGTTCGCACTGGACGACTGGTCATCGATCGACGCACTGAAGCCATACACCGTGGCAGCACCCACCAGCACCGGTCCATACTTCCACGCTCGCTCGCCCACCAGCAATGTGTTGCTGGTGCCGTCCGTAATGTCACGGAAGTTGATCTTCGAATTGCGGAAGCCAACGCCCATCGGCTCACAGGCCGCAGCAGCCCGGTTGGTCGGATTGGCCGCCGGGGTCGTGCTGACACCAGTGCCCGAAACCATCACATAGTTCGATGTCGCAATCGGCACCTGAGCTGAACCGTTGGTGATGTTCATGTTGTACCAGTTGGCCGCCGGAGCCGGGCTGACATAGTTGTTCAGCTGTGGCCCAACATCAGTCGGACAGCGAAATGCCGGCTGCGGAGTCTGCAGAATTCGCAGATTCGCAGCATTCGCTGCGTTCACGTGCAGTGGCACAAGCCCCACATTCAGCGCCTGAGCCACATTCGTCTGCTCAAGCTGCGGCAGAATGCTGGAACCCCACGAATAAACACTCACTTCTGATGATGTGTTGCCGTTGGCAATCGGAGAAAGATAACCCGGTGGAAAGGTGTTGAATACATCGTGATAGTTGTGAAAAGCCAGACCAATCTGCTTCAGATTGTTCTTGCACTGCGTACGCCGTGCCGCCTCACGAGCCTGCTGTACTGCAGGCAACAACAGCGCCACAAGAATCGCGATGATCGCGATCACCACCAGCAGCTCTATCAGCGTAAAGCCGCGACTGCGGGGCCCTCTCACAGACCTCAACATTGGAATCCTCCGAAATAGTACGGACACGACAGGAAGACAGAACAGAAAGCTCACAGAGCTGACTCAACGGCGAACGCCGTCACACCAACCCAGTCTCGCGAATGAAACAGCACCGCAGCACAACTGCATAGGAAAGCTTTGCTGCAATCGGCAATCGCCGGGACGCATGTGCACAAGTTCAATTGAAGACATCTTGAACAAAACAGCCGCGTGTACGCAGAATCAGTGTACTCAATGCAACCTGAAACACCAGCGACAAAAAAGTTTCCAGATCAACGATTTTTCAGCGACTGACAGCCGTTTCAACGAAAAAATAACTCCCCGGTCACTCTCCAGCCAGCCATTCGGTCCAGTTGACCACCCGAGGGCCCCCGAGCCCCCGATCACCCTGCACACTCCCGAATTGTCACACACACGCCAGCATTGCACGCACACCCGCAATCGCTCGCTCCTGCTCTGCCAGAGCCCGATCCGCCTGCTCCACGGATACCATCCTGAACCGTACCCGGTCACCCGGACGCAACTGCCCGGCCCCCGGCAGATCCGCTGAAATCACATGCCCGACTCGCGGATAACCACCCGTTGGCGCACAATCCGCCATCAGCATCAACAGCCTCCCGTCCGGCGAGAGCTGTAAAGTCCCCGGAACCACCGCCTCGGATCGCAACTGCGGCACGGTCGGCATCGACAGTACCGGGCCCGTCAGGCGATAACCCATCCGATCACAATCCGTACTCAGCTCAAACACCCCATTCGCCAAACGATCCATGGACGGGCTGTCCAGTTGCGTCAGATGCAGCCCCGGCAAACACCGCAGGACCTGAGTTTCCCCACCGCGCACCGGCAAATCCAGCAGCCTCACAAACCATCCCGCTACCACCAGCTCACCATTCCCCCCCTCGGAATCGCCACACAACTCCAGTTCATCTCCCCGCTCCAGACGTCGTCCGCAGTTCCCCGGAAACCCGGAACGCAATTGCGCTGAACGACTACCCAAAGTCATGGCTCCCCCGAATCCTCCCCGCACCGCAAGGTAACCGCGACATCCCCGTTGCGCTTCCCCAAAATCCGTCACTGATCCGGCTGGCACTTCCACCGGACAGCCACAGGGCAGCTCAACCTCTGAACCATCCGGTAACCTGATACAGGCCGACATCGTCGCACCAGCCACTGCCAGTCGGACAGACCGATGCCAGAGCAGGGCAGGGCCCACCAGTGTCAGTTCCAGAACTGCTGAATCCTCACAGTTTCCAGCCAGCAGATTCGCCAGTCGCAGCGACAGCGGATCCATGGGACCGCTCACCGAAACTCCCAGATGACCATACCCCGGACGCCCCCCGTCCTGCACCGTGGTCAGCGTGCCTGCACGCAGCACAGTCACCGCGCTCATCGCACTGCTCCAGCAATCCCCCCACCCACCAGTGGCCCGCACGGATCAATCCGCACCACGTCTCCCGCCTGCAGCAGGCTCGGCGGTTCACGGCATGGATCGAACAGTACCTGCTCCGTTCGCCCCAGCAATCGCCAGCCTCCCGGCGAACTCTGCGGATAGATCCCCGCCTGCCCCGCAGCAATCGCAAATGAACCAGCCGGCACGGATCGCCGCGGAGTCGCCAGACGCGGAATCCGCAGACATTCCGGTAAACCGCTGAGATACGGAAAACCCGGAGCAAAGCCGATCATTCGCACGCGAAAACTACAGCCTGCCAGCACACGAATGCAATCCTGCACCGACATGCCGGCAAAACTCGCAACCTCCATCAGATCCGGACTGTCCTCGCAGGAAAATCTCACCGAAATCCGAACCTCACGGCCACAGGTTCTCTCCACAGTCTGCCAGACCCGCACCTGCTGCGTAAGAAATTCTGCCAGTTCCACAGCCCGACACTGCCGCGGATTGAAACACACTGTCACCGACTCGAAACCCGGAATCACATCCCGGACTCCCCTCAGTCGCAGCTCAGAAATCAGTTGCCGAATCGCTGGAATGGTTGCCTCCGGAAAATCCTCATCAACACACTCCCACCGCAGCATCACGGCAGCATCCCCCAGCATCACCACAGTCGGCAGAATCTGCTCATCAATTTTCACAATCACCCCCGACAATCAGCGGCCACCGGGAGCCTGGCGATGCCCACCTGCTGCATAGTACCACACCGCGCCGGCGGCAATCAGCGCCAGCACCATCAGCGTCTGCCCGGGTGATTCAATCAGCATGCTGACAAACGCCCCCACGTACGCCGTCAGCAGCAATGCCGGAGTTACCGGGTAGCCCCACGTCAGATACGGTCGGTGCATGTCCGGTCGAGTCCTTCTCAGGACATACACAGCAGCCACCGCCAGACCATAAAAAATCAGCCCTGCGCAGATCACTGAATCGGTCAGCACATCAAAGGCAGCCTTGATTCGCTTCGAATGCGGCACCGCCGACTCCGCCACGACTGCTTCCACAATCCCAGCCTCGCCCCCGGACTCCGCCGCCGCCACCTCCAGTGCCACTGCCTCCACAGGAGGCACCGCTGCCACAGGTGCATTCGGGTCCCAGATCGAAAACAGGACCACCAGAAAAATCGTCCACACGGCCTGCAGCACAATCGTATTTGCCGGTGTACGATACTGCGGATGAATCCGCTGCAACCACTGCGGTACCAGTCCATCACGAGCAATTGCGAGGTAAATCCGCGGCCCTGTAATCATATTGGAATTCGTGGCGCCAAAAGTCGAAATCATCACGCCGACTGCCGCAATCGTCGCACCCATCGGTCCGAACATCACAGCAAACACGTCAGCAGCCACCGTCTCACTCTGCGACAGATGCGACATCGGCAGTACACAGTGGTACGCCAGATTCGCCCCCATGTAAACCAGCACCACAAGTCCCAGCCCGATCGCCATCGCTCGCGGCACGTTCTTCATCGGATCACGAATATCCTCCGCCACCGGTCCCAGATTGATCCAGCCATCATAAGGCCATAGTACAGCCACCATGGCTGCCCCCAAAGCCCTGAAGAAGGCTGTCCACGCTGCCCCTCCCTCCGGCAGCTGCAGCACCGGCTGCAGATTGTCACTTTCCACCGCACCGAGCAGAAATGGCAGCACAATCAAACCCGCCAGAAACAGCACCTTGCTCACCGTCGCCAGACTCTGAATCCCCGCTCCGATACGGGTGCTGCGGTAATTGGCTGCTGATAAACCCACCACAATCGCCAGTGCCAGCAGCGTCTGTGACGCAGCAGATAACGCCACCAGCTCATTGAAATACACCACAGTCGCACAGGCCAGAGCACCAACGGAACCCGTACGCACAACCCAGAACTCAGACCAGCCCCACAAAAACGCCGGTAACCTGCCAAACGACTCGCGAATGTAGAGATACGGACCGCCAGCCTGAGGAAACATCGCACCCAGTTCCGCCAGTGCCAGAGCTCCGCACAGCGTGATCAACCCCACAAACAGCCACACCCCCATAATCGCCGCAAAACCGTACTGCGCCAGCTTGCTGTCAACCGCACTGACCTTCAGGAAAATGCCCGAACCAATGATGGATCCAACCACGATCATGGTCGCATCAAACAGACCCAGCACCCGGGGCAGCCGATCAGACTCATCCACCGATTGGCCCACAGCAGTCTCCGCGTTCCCGTTGTCGGACGTCATCCTGTTCCCCTGATGATTTCAAAGTTCCTCACCACCCGAAACGTTCAGCACTTCCCCAGTGATGAACCCGGAATCCAGCAGAAAACCAATCGCCGCTGTGATATCACGCGGTGACCCGGTACGCCGCAGCGGAATCTGTTCGGCCGCACGCTGCTGGTGCCAGTCCGGCCGGTCCTCCGGTGGCAATACAGCACCCGGAGCCACCCCGTTTACCTGGACCCGCGGTGCCAGCTGCAGTGCCAGTGACTTCGTCACACTGGCCAGTGCCGACCTCGTCGCCGTGTACACCAGATGATCGGCACCAGGACGATGCACACGCCAGTCCAGCAGGTTGATAATGTGACCGCGACTTCCCGCATCCAGCTGCCGCATGAACTGCTGAGACAGGAAAATCGGAGCCAGCAGATTCACAGAAACGTGCTCATCACAGTGCCGTCCATCAACCTGCTCAAGTGCCAGATCCTGAAACACAGACGCGCTGTTGACAAGCACCGTCACCGGCCCCAGCTCACGAGCGGCACCGAAGACTTTCTCCGCCGCCCGACAGGGCTCCCGCAGATCCGCTCCCACAGCCACTGCCCGACCACCAGCCGACACAATCTCACGCACCACACCCGCCGCCCCGTCAGACGACGCCCCGTAATGCACCACAACACCCAATCCCCGACCAGCCAGCATCATCGCAATCGCGGCACCAACACGACGACCACCACCAGTGACAATCGCTGCCCCCTGCTCAGCCCCGGAAAATGCTCGGACACTTTCCCCTGAATGCCGTGAAAGTTCCGATTCCGACGGTTGCCGCATGGCTTGCACCCGAAAAAACACCAAAACCGGTCAATGACCCGGAAGACTGACGCCCGGAGCATATACGGAAAAATTGCATTTCACACTGCCAGCCACACCCCCCATCAGGAAAATCCGGGCGAACTCAGCACACTCCACGCACTGCACTGGATTCCATCCGCCGAACTGCAACAATCGCGGCGACGCTGATTTCACTTTGCCGCTCCCTTCCGGACCAGCCCCAATGACAGCCGAAAATACCAAACCCGCCACGGAAACACCGCTCCTCGCTCAGATCCTCGGACGCGTCCCCAGCGGAGTCTTCATCGTGGCAATCGCAGGGCCGGATGGCAAAAAAACCGGACTGCTCGCCAGCTGGGTCCAGCAGGCCTCCTTCAACCCGCCCCAGGTGACGGTGGCCATCAACAAATCCCGCTGGTTCATCAACTGGCTGTCCCCGGGAACACCCATCACTCTCAATCAGATCCAGAAAGGCGACACACTGCTGTTTCGACACTTCGGAAAGGGCTTTGACCCCGATACCGACGCCTTTGCCGGTGTCGACAGCACGCCCGGAGTGTCCGGACTGCCAATCCTGCAGGCTGCCATGGCCGCACTCGAAGGCACCGTTACCAGCCTGCTCGATGCCGGAGACCACATGATCTGCCTCGTCACCCTCACTGCCGCTCACCCAGTCCGAAATCCCGCCGATTTCGACCCGTTTGTTCATGTCCGCAAAAACGGTCTCAGCTACTGAGAACTGGTGTTCCACCGAAACCAACCCGTCACCTAGACTCCCCCCACGTCGCTGCGCGCAGTGCTCTGCGATCGATCAGCCGGGCCGCGGACCGGCCTGCAGGGAAAGGAGTTTCCAAGATGGTCTCACTGCTCAGGTCATTTCCCGGAATCACACTGGTCGCCCTCTGCTGCCTGCCCCTGCTGCAGCAATCGGCCTCAGCCCAGTCCACCAGAATCTCCCGCTCGGATATTGACCGCAGTCGCCCGCTGCCCTCCGGTGGTCTGGGAACACGCGATGAACTCCGACCTCTCGGCGCCACGGCCCGCAGTCGCTCCACTGATTATTCCAAAATCGACCGTCGCACAGTCACTACGCTGCTGCGGGATGCCCTCGATGAATCCGGACGCCTGTATGCCGCACTCGACGCTGACTATCGCCGAAATCCACAGCTCCGCTCGCTCCTCGCAGACCTCGGAAGACTCCGCTCACAAACCAACAGCATCAATCAGAATCTCGCCGCCGGCGTTGATATGAGCCTGATTGTTGAAGATTTCCGCAGTGCTGATGCCGACTGGAGAATCTTTTCCACCCGCATGTCCCAGACCCGCGGACTCAGCTCCGCCACTCAGCAAAGCTTCGCTCGCATCGATCAGCTCGATCGACAGATCGGCAAACTGTTCCAGATGGAACCAACGCTCGACCGCCGTGCACTCCTGCAGCAATTGTCCAGCCTCGAAAACTCACTGCTGTTCCTCACCGACGAACTTGCTCGAGACCCCGCTGTCTCCACTCAGATCATCAGCTCCGGACGGAAACTGCAACAGCGGATTTCCCGAGTCGTCTCAATGGTCGTTGATGAATACTCCTACGACAAAATCGTCACCGAATACAACGGCTTCGATCAGTCCTTCACAGCACTCATGCCCCAGCTCACCAGCATCCGCAACCCCTACATCGAACGCACTGTCCAGAGACTGTCCAGTGCCAATGATCTCGTCCACGAACTGCTCTGGATGGAAAACACCACCAGCCGAGCCGAACTGAAACGACTGGCCACCGCACTCATGCAGGACGTCGACCAGTTCTACACCCGCACATCACTCGTACGCCTCCTCGGCTTCAAAGACCCCGCTCGCTCACTCAGCTCTGCCTCAGACTTCTACGGAACCGTTCAGAACTTCCGCGACCTCCTCGACCGCGGTGAAGCCGATAATCGGATCGAGGAAAGCTATGCCTACGTGGAGGAGGAAGGACGTCGCTTCCTGACCATCTTCCGCCAGACCAGAGTCCAGGCAGTCATTACTGAACTGCAGGAAATCGAGGATGATATCTCGGCCATTCGCCGCGAATTGAATCTGGGAGATTCCTCGCCTCTCAGTCAGCAACGACTGCGAACCGTCGCAGCCTCCCTCGAAGACCTCACTGATCAACTGGACCTTGACGTCAGACAGTGGCTTAACTCCGAACGCCCCACCTACCGCACGGAAGCACTGTCGTCGTCCGCCGCCTTCCTGAAGCGTACACAGCAGATGCACCGACTGGTCGATACGGAAACCCGCCCCGCGGAACTGCAGCGAGAAGTGGACGCAGTGTTCAACGAGTGGCAGAAACTGTACAGCTATCTTGAACGTTGCCGCACCACCGAGCGTTCCACACTCGCCTGGCGCGCCCGGCTGATTAATGAGGTCCTCACTGACCTCGACACACAGTTGCAACCCTGAAAAAGTCTGCCGAAACAGGCCTGCACTAAAAACGCACACCCGCCGGAAAATTCGCACACTTTTTCCGCACAAATATCCAGTCTCGATTCAGAAAATCGGGATTCCTGACAGCAGGATCTCTGTTTTCGTGCGTTTTTTTGACACACAGAAACACTCATGATGCATTTGCAGGCGTTAATGGGCACTGTTTGTGCAGTATGGGCTGACCATCTGACAAGGGCAGTCGTCCTGGCCACCGCCTCGATGACGCCCCCCACACACATTCATCACTGACAGCGCCCCCACTGGAACCTGTACGTATGCTCGACGCACTTTGCCTGATTCTCGGCGGTGGAAAAGGAACTCGACTGCTGCCACTGACCGAATACCGCTCCAAGCCAGCTGTTCCGGTTGCCGGAAAGTACCGCCTGATTGACGTGCCCATCTCAAACTGCATCAACAGTCAAATCAGCCGGATTTACGTTCTGACCCAGTTCAATTCCGTAAGCCTCCATCGACACATCCGCCAAACCTACAATTTTGACCTGTTCCACAACGGTTTCGTCGAAATTCTCGCCGCACAACAGACCCTCGACGGTAATAACTGGTTTCAGGGCACCGCTGACGCCGTCCGACAGCAACTGCGACTGCTGAAGGAAACCACCAACCGCTACGTCCTGATTCTGTCAGGTGACCAGCTGTACCGCATGAATTTCGGTGAAATGCTCAGGACCCATCAGCAGGCCAATGCGGATGTCACCATTTCCACTGTCCCGGTAGACGCCGCCGCTGCCCGCGGCTTTGGCATCATGCAACTGGATGACAGTGGTCGAGTTCTGGGATTCGTCGAAAAACCGAAGGACGAAGCCGCCCTCAGTCGCGTCCGCACAGCGGCATCGTGGATTGACCAGCGCGGTATCCAGTCCCGCGGCCGCGAATACCTCGCCAGCATGGGCATTTATCTGTGGAATCGCGAGCTGCTGGTAAACCTGCTGGAAAACACCACGCACGATGATTTCGGTAAGGACATCTTCCCCATGGCGATTCGCCAGCACCACGTGCAGACTCACCTGTTCGATGGATATTGGGAAGATATCGGCACCATCCGAGCCTTCTATGATGCGAACCTCGCACTGGCACAGGCCGATCCGCCATTCCGATTCGCCGACCCGACCGCTCCCATCTTCACCCGCCCCAGATTTCTGCCCTCCACACGCATGGGTTCATGCACTATTCGCGATAGTCTGATTGCCGACGGTTGCCTCATTGGCTCCTCCACTGTCCTTGAAAAATGTGTCGTCGGCATGCGCACTCAGATGGGGAAAAACGTTACCATCCGAAACACTGTGATCATGGGTGCAGACTATTACAAAACTGATACCTCAGGGTGTACTGCCGACGCTGAAACCGGTCCGATCTGGGGAATCGGGAACGGCGCCTACATTGAAGGGGCCCTGCTCGACAAGAATGTCACCATCGGCCGCAATGCCAGACTGGTGGCTTCCGAGGCCCCCTCGCCAAACTGCGATTTCGGCAAGGTTATGGTCCGTGACGGCATCGTTGTCGTCTCCAAGGATGCTTCCATTGAGGACAACTGGCGATTCCCGCGACTCTGAGTGGGAAACAAAAAATTCACTTTCCGCGGAATCTTTCAGAATCCGCTGATCCGATGGTCATCGGCTGCGTTTTGACCACCGGCCTGAAATGCTGCCGCTGGTCGCACCTGTTTCACTCGCAGAATCTGCATCGGCGAACTATTATCCAGCCTGTCGGACAGCCTTCGGCTGCCGAAAAGTTGTCGCGTGTCCCGCTGCACACACGCAGCCACCCACGCGGTGCACTCGCGCGGAATCTCCAAAGGAATCAGAGTTATGAGCGAAACAGCTCCCTCAGAAACGCCCGGTGTATTGCCCGCAACGCCACCCATTACAGAACCGCAGACGCCCGAACTGCCTGACCGGATCTACCTCGTCTCCTACCCCAAAATCGTCTTCATGTATCCGACGATGCTGACTTCGCTCATCTGCTCCATCGTCATGCTGGTGTATGGCGGCATCCCGGCCAGTGAAACCCGAACACAACTGTCCCAGGCTCAGCCGCGCTTCCTGCTGGCCTCCGTCGACATCGGCAAAGCCGGCACTGATGGCTCCACCACGCCGGCCACCAAAGAACAGACCGCGCCCGCTGTGGCTGCTCCCACATACCACCTCTGGTGCGCACGCATCTTCCTCGCCGTACTCACCCTGAATCTGGTGGTGCTGTCCTTCGAATTCCCCAGAACCACATCGCTCACCTGGTTCTTCGCCCTCTCCACCGCAGCCATCGGGCTGTGGTTCCTGTTCACCATGTACGAAAACCTGGCCCCGGCTGTGCTGCAGAGTCTGTTGGCCATCAAACCCGCAGCCAATGCCGCCTTCTACATGATTTTCACCGGCATTCTGCTGCTGCTCTTCGTTGCCGTTCTGATCAGCCGTCGAGTCGATTACTGGGAAGTTCGGGGCAACGAACTGCTGCATCACCACGGTCTCCTCAGCAACCTCGAACGATTCAGTGCTCCCAACCTCAGAATTGACAAGGAGATCACGGACCTGTTCGAGTACCTGCTGTTGCGCTCCGGCCGACTGATCATCCACTGCAGCAATGAACGACGCGCAATCGTACTCGAAAATGTGCTGAATATTGACCACAAGGAACGTCAGATTACTCGACTGCTGGGTGCTCTGCAGGTACGCGTCCGTCCGGAAAAGGAATAACGGTGGCGATGGGTCAGGCTGCAGCGCAGCCATCCATCTACCTGGACAACAACGCCACCACTCAGATCGCCCCGGAAGTTCTGCAGGCGATGACTGAGTGCTGGAAGGCGGGGTTTGCCAATCCGGGCAGCCAGCACGCATTCGGGCGCGCTGCCCGCACACGGCTCGAAGATGCTCGCGAATCCATCGCCGCAATCCTCGACGCCGAGCCCTCGGATGTTGTCTTCACCAGTGGCGGAACCGAGGCCATTAATCTTGCCGTGCACGGACTCACCTGCGGACGGCAGGGCTCCATTCTGCTCACTCGCGGAGAACACCCGGCCGTCCGGGAAGCCTGCCAGTTCGCGGCTGCCTCAGGGATGCTGCTGCACGAACTTCCCGTGGACCAGCAGGGCCGATTGATCGATTCCGAAGCTATCCCGATGCTCGGACAGTCCACCCGTCTCGCCTGCCTGATACTCGCACACAACGAAACCGGAGTCCTGCAGCAGCCGGAAGCCTTCGCTGCCGCCTGTCGTTCGCAGCAGGTCCCGCTGCTGCTGGATGCGGTGCAGGCCGTGGGTAAGGTACCCGTCAGTTTTCGCAGTACCGGTGCGGCCGCACTGGCCTTCGCCGCCCACAAGTTTCACGGACCTCGCGGAGTTGGCGGGCTGCTGCTCAAACGGGGCCTGCGGCTGACACCGCTGCTCCACGGCGGCCATCAGGAAGGCGGCAAACGACCGGGAACAGAACCCGTCCCGCTCATTGTCGGCATGGCCAAAGCACTGCAATTGTGGCACACGGAACACCACGAACGCATGCACAGCATTGCAGCACTGCGCGACCAACTGGAACAACTGCTGCTGCACAACTGCGATCCCGTAAGAATTCACGGCAGCCAGACGCCCCGACTGCCAAACACCATCAGCATCGCATTCCCCGGTGTCTCCGGCGAAGCATTGCTGGTCAGCCTGCACATGGCCGGTATCGCCTGCTCACTCGGCAGTACCTGCGCCAGTGGGTCCGCAGAACCCGCACCCGCCCTGCTCGCCATGGGCATCCCCGAGACCATCTGTCGCTCCACCATCAGACTGTCACTTTCCCAAAACACCACCGCCGAAGAAATCCGACAGGCAGCCTCCGTCATCACCGCTACGGTGCAGCGACTGCGAGGAACTGCGGGGAGTGCGACATGCGACTGAACTCTGCCGGCAGGCTCACTGTAACACTGCTCGTCCTGCTGCTGACCAGCCTGCCCACGCCGAACTCACCGGTGTTCGCTCAGCGTGCCGAACCAGACGATCTGCAGCTGCGGGCCGCTGTGCTGCAGGCCATGCAGAACGGTACCGCATGGCTGCGGGCAACCCAGCAGGATGATGGCTCATGGCAGGGCAGGGGGGTCTACGCGTCATTCACAACCGGTACCACTTCCATCGCACTCCTGGCACTGATCAACTGCGATGTCCCGGTCGAATCCCCCGAGATTCAGCGAGGACTGGCCTACCTGCGGAACCTCACCGTCGCCGGAGTTCAGGGCAGTGCCGGTGTCTACGAAACCTCGCTGGCCATCATGGCACTCTGTGCCGCCGAACAGCTCGATCGCGATCTGCCCCGCATTCAACTGCTCGCTTCACTGCTGGAACGCAGCCAGACTCGTCAGGGCCCCAGCGCCGGATACTGGGGCTATCAACTGACCGCCGGTGGCGGAGGCCCTGGTGGCGGTGATGCCAGCAACGGACAATACGCAGTCCTCGCTCTCCGCGAAGCGGTACTCGCCGGAGCAAAAGTCTCCCGCGAAACGTGGCAGCTCATCGAACACCGCTGGCTCCAGGATCAGCAACCGAACGGCGGCTGGGGTTACAGCGACAATGACCGCAAAACTCGCGGCAGTATGACCGCTGCCGGACTTTCCACCATCGCCATCACTTCCCGCATGCTGCAGACCGATGCCGATGTCGACGCCGAAGGACGGCCGGACTGCTGCGGCGGAAACATCCCCGGTGATGCCATGTCGCGAGGACGACGCTGGATGGCTGAAAACTTCTCCGTCGCCACCAACCCCGGACACAATGACTACTACTTCTACTACATGTATGGCCTCGAACGCGCCGGACGCATGGCCAATGTCCGCTGGTTCGGACAACACGACTGGTACCGCCGCGGTGCACAACAACTGGTCCGAATGCAGCAGCCAGGAGGCAACTGGACCGCTCAGACAGCCTCCGACCATGATGAGATCGTCAACACCTCCATGGCTCTGATTTTTCTCTCCAAAGGACTTTCCCGAGTCGTCATCAATAAGCTCGACTACAACTCGCCGCCCGGAGAAAGCTCAGATGTCGGCGAATGGAACCGCCACCCGTGGGACGTCGTCAGCCTCGTAGACCTCGTCGAAACGCTGCCCAGGTGGCCCCCCCGCATGACCAGCCAGGTCATCACACTCAGCCGCCTCAAAGCCACAAACGCAGTCGAAGAACTCAGCCAGTCGCCCATCCTGTTCCTGTCCGGTCGCGACGCTCCGGTGTTTACCGATGAACAGATTGAATGGCTGCGTCGCTATGTCGATTCCGGAGGCTTCATACTGGCCTCAGCCTGCTGCGACGGTCGCGGATTCGACACCGGCATCCGCGAAATCGTCAAACGCATGTTCCCAGATGGCTCAGCATCCCTGCAGAAACTGCAGGGAGACCACCCGGTATTCCGCAGCGAATACCTGCTGAATGCTGAAGGCATCGATCTGTGGGGAGTCGACTTCGGCTGCCGAACCTCCATCATCTACAGCCCGGACGATCTGGGCTGCCTGTGGCAGAAATGGATGAAGCACGAACCGCCGAATCGCAACCCCGACCTGACGCAGCGTATCCTCCGTGCCACCAGAATCGGCGTAAACGTCATGGCCTACGCCACTGGTCGCGAACCTCCCGAAAAACTCTCAGAAACGCCCGCCAATCGGCGAAATGTCGAAGAACGCATCGAACGCGGGCTCCTGCAGATCGCCCGCATTCGCCACTCCGGTGGCTGGGACACCGCTCCCCGAGCAGCCCGCAATCTCCTGCAGGCTCTCAATGATACCGTCGGAGTTGCCGCATCCACGCAGGTCGAAGCGATCCCCCCCACGCTCGAAGAACTTACACGATTTCCACTCACCTGTATGCACGGACGCTATCGTTTCCAGCTGCCGGTACAACAGCAGGACGCCCTGCGGGAGTATCTGAAGCGGGGTGGAGTCCTGTTCGCTGACGCCTGCTGCGGCTCCACTCAGTTCGACCGCAGCTTTCGTGACCTCGCGCGACAGCTGTTTCCAGATCAGGAACTGAAAATCATCCCTCCTGATCACGAACTCTATGCCGCCACCACAGGACACGAAATTCGTGAAGTCACCAGACGTCGCCTCGTTCCCGGAGAACTGAACGCCGCACTGACGATGCAGACGGAAAAAGGCTCCCCGCTGCTCGAAGGTGTCGAAATCGATGGACGACTCGCCATCATCTACAGCCGCCATGACATCAGCTGCGCACTCGAACACCAGGCCTCCCTCTCCTGCGACGGATATCTCGAAAAGGACGCTGCCCGGCTGGCTGTCAACGTCGTGCTCTACTCGATGTTACAGGACATCAGCTGGTCTCGATTCATACAGCCCCCGCCCGAAAGCACCAAGCCATGAGCCGACTGTTCATAGGCACCGATGAGGCCGGCTATGGCCCCAATCTGGGACCTTTGATCGTTGCCGCTACGGCATGGCAGGCCTCAGGAGTCTCCGACTGCAGCGAACTCTGGCAGGCGCTGCACCGAATAGTCACCCCCGAAAAACGCCCCAGCGACCGCAGACTTTTCGTCGCTGACTCAAAAACTGTCTACACCTCAGGGGACTCGCTCGAAGCACTGGAAGTGCCCGTGCTGGCATTCCTCAGCACCACTGGAATTGCCCCGGGAACCATCGACGAACTGGCTGTCGCTGTCAGCAATCCCGAATTCCGCAGCGCGTGGACCGCTGAACCGTGGAATCAGACTCCGGGAATTGCCATACCCGCTGACTCCAGCGATGAACATATCACCGAATGGATCGATCTGCTCGGCCCCGCCATGCAGCTGGCCGGAGTCAGACTCTGCCAGATCGCCGTCAGAATCATCTTCCCGGCCGAATTCAATCAACTGGTTCAATCCGAGGGCTCCAAGGGTGCCGTGCTTTCAGACGCCACACTGCAGCTTGTCCGACAACTGACCGACCGACACGCCAGCGGAACCGTGCAGGTCGTGTGCGACAAACACGGTGGCCGAAATCGCTACGATGAACTGATCGCCTCACATTTTGATGACCAGTTCGTATTCCGGGTGGAAGAATCACGAGAGCGGTCCCGCTATCGGCTGGGCTCAATCGATTTCTGCTTCCGCACTCGAGCTGAAGAACTGCTGCCTGTGGCACTGGCTTCGATGACCGCCAAATACCTGAGGGAAACACTGATGCGTCAGTTCAACCTCTGGTGGCAGCAGCAGTTGCCAGGACTGCGCCCCACACAGGGCTACCCCGTCGATGCCAAACGCTTCCTGGCAGACATTCAGCACCTGCTGCAGCCGCTGCAGATCAGCGAATCACTGCTGTGGAGAAGTCGCTGACTGTGGCGGCGTTGCCAGAGTGCTCAGAAACTGGCGTTCCTCCACCGTCAACAGTAACCGCAGATTCAGCCCTCGCAGCTGGCTCGGAAATGAAAGGACTCCGATCGGCTCAGACATGAAATGCACGTTCCCGTGAATTTCCTGCAGTGCCCGGGCCTGCACCTGCTGGTCGGGACGGCCAATCAGTACCACCGGACAACTGCGAGTCCGACAGTCAGCCCGCAGGTTCGCCAGTGTTGTGGCTGCCGACCAGCGGGAAGGATACAGGGACAGAAAGATCACTTCACAGTGCAGACTGTCCACCGACTGCTCGAAACCACTCGGCCCCGTCTCAGCCACTTTCACCACATACTTCTGGTCCTCCAGCAGCTGCCGCAGCACAAGGCTCAGCTGATCGTCCGGAGCAATCACGACCGCCTCAGGCTGCGCTGCAGAAACCGCAGCCGCCGCCAGTACCTGATTCGCTCCGAATACCGCCGTACCCGCAGCCAGCTGGTTTCTCCGCGCCGTCACAGCGGCCAGCACTCGCACTCGCACATCCGCACTCACAACCGCCGCAGATAACACAGATGCTGCTGCAGTCTGATCGGCTGCAGACAGCTCCTGAGTCGACAGATTCCGCAGACACTCAATCGCTGCCGGCCACTGCTGCAGATCCAGGGCAGTGCCCAGAATCGGCAACACCTCGGACGCAGGCCGGCCCGCCAGAGGCCCTGCCGGTGCCGATACCACAGGATCTGCTCCCGCCGCCACAAGTACCTGCTGCAGTTCCCGAGCCCTGACCGACTGCGGCTGCAGACTGATCGCATCCGCCAGCAGATATTCCGCACGCTTCAGCAGCGCAGCGGAATCGGCCTCTGAATCGCTGCCACCTTCCGCCATTGCCAATGAAAACAACGCCGCTTGCCGCAGAACTGTACCAGCCTCACCAGCCAGAAGCTCCGCAGCGTCCTGCGTCGTGGGAGTCCGAATCCGCCCCTTGCTGAGTCGCCCGACAGCTTCAATTGCCGCCTGCGACACACCGGCATCCTGATGAAATTGCCACTTGATCAGAGGCAATGCCAGCTCTTCACGAGCTGTCCCGGAAAGCAATTTCAGAATCCTGACCGCCACGGCCACATCGGCCTGCGGCAACTGCTGCAGCAGACCACCGCGAAAATCCACCGCGTGGACTTCAAGGAAAGCCTGAGCCACCCGGCCAGTCGGACTGCCTGCGTCAGCCGCCAGCAACGCTGGCACCGCTGCATCACCGGCAATCAACAGCTCAGTCACTGCGTCGGCAGCACCAGCCCCACCCACACCGAGGTCAGACACACGCTGCCCCAGCGCCGCAATCTCTGGCTGAGAAATCGCCTGCTGCATCGTCTTTAACAACTGCGGCGATTCCGGATGCAAACGCTGATCACGCTGCAGGTCAACGAAAATTGCCAAACCCTGCTGCCTTCGCAGCATCAGCAGTTCGGACGACTGCGGATCCCGATCCGCCAATTGCCTGAGATACCCCCGAGCATCAGCTGTACGGTCGAGCTTCCATGCGATCTGCGCCGCTGACAGCAGCTGCTGGGCTGTCTGTGGCTGAAACTGAAACAACGCAGCCCGACTGCCCTCTGCACCAGCAATTCCCTGACCCTGCGCAACCTGCAGTACGCTGATACAAAAAACTCCGCCCAGCACAATGGACGAGCTCAGGAACCGTGCACCGATACTGCCACTATCACTTGTCATCGCTTCGCTCCGGACTGCACCGCGAAAATCATGCGCAGACTGCTGAAGGGAAATCAGGGCTCTTCGCCATATTCATCGCCAAGCCCCTGAATTACCAGGTAATTCGCTGGAAAATGCTGAAAACGGCAGCAATCGAAATCGGCGACTCCCACGGCCACCATGCAGTCACCTGCACTAAAACCAGCAGTTTCTGCCGTTCCCGCCTCTGCAACGCGATTAAACCCATACAGGCGGAGACGTCGCAAATCGCTTCAACCACGCAAAACGCAGGAAAACAATCCGCGACCAATTGGCAGAAAAACACTGCCCCAAAAAAGTGCAGCAGCCATCAACACATGCACACAATTATGGCACACCACCCTCAAACATCTGATCGCACACCTGCCCCAGCAACAAAAAAAACTCCGCAAACATCTGTCGAATAACACCTTACAACGCAAAACTTCAACCAAAAAAACATAAAGGGCACATTCTTTGCAATCTGCTGGTTTCGTCCGTTTCGATGGCATCAGTCCGCATGGCTGGCTGTCGCTCAGTCCTCAACGGTACCAGCGAACCGGTTTGAATTGGAATCTGCTGTGGAAATTTTGCGATTGGCGATAGCCGAACTGCAGCACCTGCACATTTCCTGATCAACGTTCGTGGATGACGTCCACGAACTAGTCAGGAAAGGTCCCCCAGTCTGAAGAAAGCTAGCGAGGAGAATCAGGCGATGTTGAGTGTCTTGAGGATCAGTTTCCGACCCGGGCTGGCAGTGCTGGCTGGCCTTTTATTGATGCTGGCGACGTCCAACAGTGTTCAGGCTCAGGACGCCGTGACCCCCTCGGCAGCAGAGGCCCCTGCCGAAACAACTGCCGCGGCAGAAGCCACCGCCCCGGCTGCCCCAGAAACTCCGGCACCTCCACCGACCGCCGAAGAAGTAATGACGAAGTTGACCGTCGGTATTGACACCATCTGGGTCCTTGTCTGCAGCATGCTGGTATTCTTCATGAACCTCGGCTTCGGCTGCGTCGAATCCGGTTTTTGTCGAGCCAAAAACTGCGTAAACATTCTCTCCAAGAATTTCGTGGTCTTCGCCGTCTGCTCGATTGGTTTCTGGCTGATCGGCTGGGATCTGATGTTCGGAGCCGGCGACGGAGAATTCATCGGCAGTTCCGGAGCATTCATGGTACAGGGAGCAGATAACAGTCCGGCTCAGGCCACCAAAGGCTACGACGGAGCCTACGGTTCAATCGCATGGGCTACCGTTCCACTGTGGTGCAAGTTCTTCTTCCAGTTGTGCTTCGCCGGTACTGCCGCAACGATCGTCTCGGGTGCAGTTGCTGAGCGAATCAAGTACGGTGCATTCATTGCTTTCTGCTTCGTGATGGCCGTCGCCATCTACCCGGTGACTGGTCACTGGATCTGGGGCTTTGGTTATCTTGCGGCCAAATGGAACTTCTGGGACTTTGCCGGATCCACGGTCGTGCACTCTGTCGGCGGCTGGGCCGCACTGACCGGGGCGATCATTCTCGGACCACGTATTGGCAAGTTCTCGAAGGACGGGAAAATCAATGCGATCCCGGGACACAACATGACCGCCGCGTTCATCGGCTGTCTGGTGCTCTGGTTCGGCTGGTTCGGCTTCAATCCGGGCAGCACGATGTCCATTGCCGCTGACGGTGGCAACATGGCTGCTCTGTCTGCAGTGAATACCAATCTGGCTGCCGCCTTTGCCACGATGACTGCCACGGCAACCGCATGGCTGCTGTTGGGCAAACCGGATATCGGCATGACCCTGAACGGCTGCCTTGCAGGTCTGGTGGCAATCACCGCTCCCGCTTATTTCACAAATCCCCTCTGTTCGGCGATCATCGGTGCCATCTCCGGAGTCACGGTGGTTCTGGCAGTCCTCTTCTTTGACCGCCTGCGAATTGACGATCCGGTGGGCGCCATCTCTGTGCACCTTGTACACGGTGTTTTCGGCACCCTGTGTGTTGGATTGTTCTCCGTTGCAGACCTGTCCGCAACACCCATTACCGGCGGTCCGAAGGCCGGCCTGTTCTTCGGCGGTGGCACCGAGCAGTTGGTGGCACAGGCTGTCGGTGTTGTGATGGTGGGTGCCTATGTTCTGGTCGTGTCAGCAGTGACCTGGCTGGTGCTCAAGTACACCATGGGCATCCGAGTCTCTGAGGCTGAGGAAGTGGGCGGTCTGGACATCGGCGAACACGGCAATGAAGCCTACCACGGCTTCGTCATGCAGACCGGTGGACACTGATTTTCGCCCGCCACACTCTTAAAAAAAACACAGCCCGGGCATCGCAGATGCCCGGGCTGTTTTCGTCTGCCTGCCCTGCATTCAGCGAAGGCGGAGCAGTGTGTCAACGCTCACAGTGACCGTGTGTTATCGCCCAGTGTCTTCCATTCCATCAGCGACGGATCTGCCACTTTGCGATAACCCAGACTCAACAGCACTTCCAGCACCTCACTCCACGTCGGAAACGGACGACCGCTCTTGCGTTTGTAGTCATCCATCGCCCGCATGAACTCAATCTGCTGGTCACTATAATCCCGCTCACAGGTCGTCGGATCAATCTGTCGCCGACGATCCATCCGGCGACGCTCGATGATCTCACGGCGTTCAGTTGCCTCGTCTTCACGCAGTAATCGCTGCCCCGCGGTCTCTGTGACCGCAGGACGAACACTCGCCACAGGCCTGCCCACATCCACAGCCGCGATTGACTGCTCGACCGGAATCACCGCGGGCCGCTCATTCAGCTGTCGTGCTGACCGACGTCGGGAAGCAGGAACCAATTCAGATGCTTTCGTCGCCATCTCTGATCCTTATGCACCAGGGGTTGTGAGGCCGGTTTCTCGCCAGCATCCCGTGCTGAACTTCATTCCAGCCAGTTCGCACAGACAGTGCGGTACTGCCTGCCGGATCACAGCACTCCCTGCCATGACCCACACCCAAGTATGCCCTCAAATCTGACGGTCGGAGAAAATCTGCTGAAAACAGAGACCTGATGCTCCAGGGAAACATGAGCGAATTCTCGGAAAAACCACCTGTAACGATTCTGCGGACATGTCCCCCTATTTCACCGGCATTTCAGTTTTTCTGGTCCGAATTGACGCCTTTTACTAAAGCTCGCAAATCCCGAAAAACCCACATTCCCGACACTCAAGCCCAGCCCGGGGACACACAAAAGGTGGCATTTTGGCAGTCCGCGGATTCCGTGATAGTCCGGAAAAATCCCCTGAGAAATCCGTAAACCTCATCCAACAATACACTTGCGACACAAAACTCCTCATCAGCACGAAAAATCCGATTCGTGTTTTTTTGGAACGCAGTGTGCATGGCCAGTGCAGTACAGACGCCTGTTTGTCAAAAACGGCAGAAAGCCAGTCTGTTTCCCGACATCAACGGGGCAAGGAGACTGTCGATGGCTATTTTTCGGTGGGGACAGTCGTGGGATCCATTCCATGACCTTGAGCAAGAGCTGGATCGTTTGCTGCAAAGCGTACACCAGACCTTTCACATGGTCCGTTCGGCTCGCAACTTCCCCCAGTGCAACATTATTGAAACACCGTCCGCCTACATCGTCACAGCACAGATTCCCGGTGTCGAAGCACGCTCCATCGAAGTCACCATCTCCGCAGGTTGCCTCGTCCTGAAAGGCATCCGGCGACCGCCGGAAGAGTCCCGCGAAGATTCATACCGCCGTCGCGAAAGATTTCACGGTGCATGGCACAGAAAGATTTCGCTGCCCGATCGCGTCGACGAAGACAACATGAAAGCTGATTATTCCGCAGGCATTCTTCGTATTACTCTGCCTCGAGCAACTCCCGGACGGGCTCGACAGATTGCCGTCAACGAAGGTCCCTGACAGGTTTCCGAGGACTGTCCTGCAGAAAACAGGTGTCGCATGAACGAACAGGATGGACAGTTGATTCCTCGCCGCAGCGATCTGCTGCCGGCAACTGTGTCCGGCACCGCCAGTCCCGCAGGAACTCCTTCCTCCCCCGAGCAGCCACAACTTCTGTTCCACCCACAGATGGACATTTACGAAACTGACGACGGACTGGTGCTGTACGCCGATCTGCCTGGCGTCACGCTGGACGGGCTGGAATTGCAGGTGCAGGACAAAAAGCTGACTCTGTTCGGTCGAATTCGTCAGACAGCAGATGAGATCGTTCAGGTCCTGCATCAGGAGTATCAGATCGGTCATTTTTTCCGTTCATTCATTCTCAGCGACGATGTCGACCACGATCGTATTGAAGCCAGATTGGCCAATGGCGTGCTGAGAGTGTCCTTGCCGCGTGCCGAACGAGCCAAACCACGGCGGATCGAAGTTGCCGGCAATTAATACGCCCGTCCATAATCACGAAAGCCTCACGATGGCCAGTCGTCGCGAAAAACTTGAAGGCATGCTGCAGTCGTCACCTGACGATCAACTGCTGAGATACATGCTGGCGATGGAGCTGGATCGTGAAGGGCAGCACGAACCCTCGCTGCTGCAGTTTCAGACGCTGATGACAGCCACGACTCCCTACGTCCCGGCATTCCTGATGGCCGGGCAGATGCTGATGCGACTGAATCGCGCTGCCGATGCCCGGCTGGTGTTTCAAACCGGAATCCGGCAGGCCGAGTTGCAGCAGAATTCCCATGCCGCCGGCGAAATGGCCGGCTTTCTGGCCACTCTGAATCCCGCGTCAGCCTGACCCGCCACCCGCCACCGTATTCCGCTGTCGCCACGCGTCCACTGCAGCTCGAGCCAACTGCCCCATCTTCGGTGGACTGGCTTCCGCATGCACCGGGAACCCCTGGTCCTGCAGAGCTTCTGTGCACGTCGGACCGATCGAAGCAATCAGCATCCCCCGGTCCACCGCCTGACGCAGTCCCCGTTCCAGCCCCAACTGCTCAGCCGCCTGCAGCACGTTGCTGACCTGATTGGCACTGGTGAACAACAGCCCGTCCACCGATCCGGCAGACACACTTCGCAGTGCCGCATACAGCGGTTCCGGATCCTCAGGAAATGCCCAGCGATACACGGGCACCGGCACAACCGTCGCTCCTCGCTCCTGCAACGCCCCATACAGCCGGTGATTCGGCAGACCATACTCCTGAACGGCCAGCTCAACGCCGGCGATACCCGGCCCTGCCGTGTCCAGCGCCTGCAATAACTCCCGCCACGTATTCGGCTCCGGAGCCTTTAAGTGATATTTCAAACCGACTTTTGACAGCACAGCGGCCGGTTTGGGGCCGCGGATCACCAGAAAGACTCGCCCCAGCGCTGCAAGCAGGTCCCCATACAATCCCTGCGAACGAGCCACCTCGAAGAGAGCCTCGGTACCCACCCCTGTCATCAGGATCACCACTGAAAACCGCCCGGCAAGGATGTCCCGGATGGCAGCCACCGCCTGCGGATTATTCTCAATCGGAACTTCCCGCATCGACGGAGCTGAAATCACGGTCGCGCCCTGCCGCTCCAGCAGCGAACACATTTCCTCCGCCCGCCGACTTTCGAATGAACAAAACACTGGTTTCGCACCCATCTTCAAGCCCCGTATGCACTTCCAGCCCCGGACATGCCCCCGGATCAGTCCTCCGGAGTGACCAACCGCAGAATATCAATTGATACGCCATACCCCAACTGCTCACACTGCTATAATCCCACGGGCCTCTCTACACACGGCAGCCCCAGTCGCGGCACCGCAAACCAACACTGAACGACCTGCATCAGTTCCTGCACCGAAGGCTGTCCTCGTGAACCAGACTGCAGATGAATCCGGCGAATCTCAGGGTGCCAGTCAACAGTCTGCCCGGACCGGCCTCCCCGGCGGTGTTGTGCACGTTTACCAGCAGTATGATCCGCAGCAGTTCCCGCCACCCGGAAATCCCCCCCCCGACCTCGTCTCCCAGGCATTCGAACACATGCTGGAATGGGGTTCCATGCGGGAGTTGACCGAGGAAGAACTGGCGAACGCGATTCGCCTTGATCCCGGTCAGTTTCCCGGCCTGGGCCCCAGTCTCGATTCATTGCTGCGAATGCTCCGGGAACGTCGCGAGAAGATCCTGGCCACCTGGGAAACTCAGACCGTTCGCAAAAAAACCGTCAAACGCATGGCTGAGGCTGCACGCCACGCCCGCCCCCCGGGACAGTTCTCGAAATCGTTCTGGAATGCGATTCGCAGCGAGCAACTGTATCAACTGGAAAATCTGTGGTATCGGGCAGAACGCGTCGACCCGGAGTTTGCCGCGCGACTGCCCGCCCTGATGGAAACCATGGGCGAAAAATATCAGGTCGATATGCTGGCCTCCAAATACGAATTCACCGGCAATCAGGCGTTAACGGTAGAGCAGGCACTGGAAGTGTATCAGGAACTGCAGCAGATTGATGAACTGCTGAAGCAACTGGAAGAGGCAAAGAAAAACGCGCGACTCGCCGTCATTGATCTCGAAGAACTCAGTGAGTTTGCCGATCCGGAAACTGTCCAGCAACTGTCGGCATTTCAGGAACAGATTCAGCAGCACCTGAAGAACCTGATGGAGCAACAGGGGCTGAGCGGTGGTAATGGACGCGTCCAGTTGTCACCGAAGGCCTACAAACTGTTTCAGGGACGACTGCTGGAACGAATCTTCAGCGACCTGCAGGCATCCCGCTCCGGGCGCCATCAGGGTCCGGTGGAAGGCGATGGTGTCGTTGAACTGCAGCGAACGCGTCCATGGGAATTCGGCGATGCCACCGCACAGATCGATCTGCCCGGTTCACTGATCAATGCCATGCTGCGTCAGGGCGCTGATCGCCCACTGCGACTGCACTCCCGCGACATTGAAGTGCACCGGACTCGCAACAATCCCCGCTGTGCCACGGCCGTGCTGATGGACATGAGCGGCTCGATGCGTTACGACGGGCAATACATCAACGTCAAACGGATGGCACTGGCCCTGAATGGCCTGATCACCTCGGAATTTCCCGGAGACTATCTGCGGTTCATCGAACTGCACACGTTTGCCCGACTGGTACCGCCCGGAGATCTGATTTCGCTGATGCCGAAGATTCCAACGATCACCAGCCCGGTAGTGCGGCTCCGAGCCGACATGAGTCGTCAGGATGTCAGTGAACTTCATATTCCCCCGCATTTTACAAACATTCAGCACGGCCTGCAGCTGGCCCGGCAACTCCTTGGACCTCAGGACACCCCCAACCGGCAGATCATTCTGATCACCGATGGATTGCCCACCGCTCACTTCGAACAGCATCTGCTTTACATGCTGTATCCGCCGGATCCACGCACCGAGGAAGCGACGCGACGCGAAGGCATGCTGTGCCGTCGAGAAAACATCACGATCAACATCTTCCTGCTGCCTTCGTGGTCACAGAGCCATGAGGACGTGCAGTTTGCGCATCGACTTGCAGAAAGCACGGGGGGACGAGTCTTCTTCACGGCCGGTCGCGATCTTGACCGCTACGTCGTCTGGGATTACGTCGGTCACCGCCGGGAAATCATCAGCTGACGCCCCGGTAAACGCCCGCCAGCAGTCAGATCGCTCACCCACGCATCCAGTCCGCCGGGGGATCGGGCTGCTGCCAGACGCTCATACCACCGTCCACCAGCAGCATCTGGCCATGAATGTGCTCCGCACAGTCGCTCAGCAGAAACACGGCTGTCCCGCCACAGACTTCTGGCCCCGGGACGACGCCGTTCGGAGTGTGCAATTCCATCCAGCGACGAAAACGGGGATCCTGAAGTGCAGGCTCGGTCAGCGGAGTCCGGAACAGTCCCGGGGCCATCCCGTTGATGCGAATCCCCAGCGGGGCCAGCGAAACACACAGTGATCGCACCATCGCGTCGATCGCACCCTTCGACGCGTCGTAAGCCACATGTGTCTGCTCGGACAACCGACCGTTGATCGACCCGGTCACCAGAATTCGCCCCCGCACGCCACACGACACCCAATGACGGGCAAAATGCTGAATCAGCACAAACTGCGAATACACATTCAGCTTCATGGTCCTGTCAAACACTTCCAGAGGCATGTCCAGAAATGGCTGATCAATAAAGGTGCCCGCATTGCATACCAGCAGATCAATCCGCGGATCCTGATGCAGTGCCGCAGCAGCAGCCTGCAGCGGACCTTCCGGCATCGGGTCCGCCAGATCACAGCAGATCAGCGGGGCAGGGCAGTCTGCCCCTCCACAACGCTCCGCCGCCAGCAACGCCGCAGCATCACTCCGCAACCCATGCAGAACAACTGCAGCACCCGCAACATGCAGCGCTGCCGCAATCTCCAGACCGACTCCCTGAGTACTGCCGGTCACAAACGCATGCCGGCCCTGAAGCACCTGTGCCGTCATCTGATGCCCCCTCACAGCCCAGCCCGCAATGGTCGCAAATGCCGCCCAAAGTGGTCCGCCAGGACCTCACAATACGTTTCCGGATGAGCCTCCAGGACGGCCCTGATCGCCGGACCCAGCTGCGGATGCGTCAGGGTGGAGCCGAAGGTGCAGTGCAGAATCTGACGGCCAGGCTTCGTAAAACCACGCCCCTCCGGTACCTCCGACCACAACTCCAGATACTCCCTCTCCAGCTCATGGACCGATGACACCGCAGACGGCTCCGGAGCACTCTGCAGAGTCGCTGAAACATGGTACGTCGCTCGATCCACGTCATAGCGGCTGCGTGCAAACTCGATCACCGCCCGAAACAGCGACTCATCATGCCGCGCTGCCACTCGCAATGCCTCCAGATAACTGGTACCCGCCGTCTTGACATGAAACAGCCCCCCCGTCGCTCGACTCAACAACTCGTACATCGATAGCTTGTCCGAACCGGAATGCAGACTGAGCTTGTAAGGGCCAGCCAGCACCGCCACCGCCGCATGATCCGCCAGCGACTTCCGCAATGCCGACAGATCACCCAGAAAATCCACACCCTTTTCGAAGTCACCAATAAATCGCGGAGCCAGACTGACAAGCTTCATACCAGCCTGCAGACACTGCTCTGCAATGATCAGGTGCTCGGCCAGTGTCGTAGGCTGATCTGTCTCATCAACCGAAAGCTCAATCTCAAAATCACGCCCCGCCGCAGTCTGCACCTTTGCAATGTACTCACTCAGTGAAATCGCCTGACGAATCGCCGCACCATACTTCACCGCAGCTCGCATGCAGGACTGCTGGTCAAGGCGAATCACAGTGCCCGTCGACAGCTTCACTTCCCGCCCGAGATACTGATCAAACCACGGAGCCGTTTCACGAGCCCCTGCGAAACGCTCACGCAGTTCGCTCTCACCATAACTGTCCGCCCGCTGATCCACGGCCCCCGATGGATCAATCGTAAAGAACGTAAAGCCGGCCGCCGACGTCACGTCCACATCAGCCGGTGTCTTCAGATGGTCAGCATCCGCTCCCGTAATCCCCGTCCAGCCGGCTGACGCTGCTCCCGCCAAAGCCTCCTGCATCACCTGCACCGCTGTTCGCTGCGTTCGAGACATCTCGCGAATCGACTGCTGCGGAAAAATCGGCTGAATGCCGCCACCGTCACGCTGCATCGCCAGCACATGCCCCGGAGTCGCCAGACCCGTGCGATCACCGAAACCAAAACTTGGACTCAAACCCAGCGTCTGACATACCGGCTGCTGCACGACAAAAACTCCTCTCAAAATCCTCTGTAACCCAACACCGAACCGCTCCGAACGACGCCCTGGCCCGGACATGCCCGCCCAGCCCTACGCCCCATAAAATGCCAGCATCGCCCGGCAGAAATCCGGCAGATCATCCGGACGACGACTGCTGACAAAATGCCGGTCCACCACCACCGCTGCATCCTCAAACAACGCCCCGGCATTCACCAGGTCATCACGAATCCCCGGCGAACCAGTGACACGGACTCCCCGATACACACCCGCAGATATCGGAATCCAGCCACCATGACAGATCGCTGCCACCAGCTTCGACTGGCTGGAAAACTCACGAGTAATCCGCAGCACCTCCGGATCCCGTCGCAGCTTGTCCGGCATCCAGCCCCCGGCACAGATCAGCCCGTCATAGTCGGCTGCCGATAAACCAGCAATCGCCAGATCCGAAACACACGGATAACCGTGCTTGCCATGATATTTCTTACCCGCCAGATCACCGGCTACGTGAAATACAGCGCCCGCTTCAATCAGCCTGTACTTCGGATACCACAACTCCAGATCTTCATAATCATCCCCAGTGAAACACAGAAACCGACGCCCCGATAATCCAGCCATCGAAAACCTCACTGTTACAGAACCCCGATTTCACCGCACAGGAGCCAGCCCCAGCAGTCGCCGCAGCAGGCCCAGCTGCCCGGCATGAATCATCTCATGATGAGAACAAAACAGCAGACAGCCCAGCTTCGTGGCCTGTACAGCCCACGGTGGATCCACCGGCTCCTGCAGCACCGCCTCCGAATAATCGGGCATCTCAGCCAGCGACTGCTGGTAAACTCGCTGAAACACCTCGCGAATCTCCGACACCGCAGGATTCGTCGCCGGATCCGGATCAGGAGTCGTCCCGCGACTGAACTTCTTGCGAAATGCTGAAGACATCAGCGTCAGATCCGCCTCCGCTCGGCCACGAATCCTGAACAGACACAAACCATACTGAGCCATCGCCAGATGACCAACCTGCCACGCCACACAGGATGGCGCACCCGCAGGCCGCTCAAACCACAGCTGCTCGGGAATTGTGTCCAGCAGCGACCGAGTGTATTCGCGAGCAAAACGAATCTGCTCAATCGCCAGACGCAGCCCGGACGAAGTTTCCAGTCCCATTTTCCAGCCTCTGATACTGCACCGATCGGAAAACATCCGTACCACCGCAAAATCATAACGGGAATCTGCAGTATTGCATGCCTGCCGACAACGACTCAGAAAGCTGCCGGACAATTCCCTGTTGCCTGAATGCAACACTGACAGTCCGCGCTGACGCTGTATCACCACACACCGACATATCCAGACGGCCACACGGAACGGCTTTAATACCGCACTATTCAGCATCTGACACTTCGCTTCGAGGCATCCCCACAAGGAGACTTCCACCTGGTTCAAATGACCGACCTGTTGACTTCTTTCAACACCCGAAAAACGGCACTTCGTGCACACTCGGATTGATCCATCCAGACTCCCGCTGAGAATCCAGTGCGTGGTTTGAAACGACTTCAACTACTTGTCACAGGCACTCGGTTCACCCTCAACTCTGGATCACAGCCATGTTCACCCGCATCATTCTCGCCGTTGCAATTGCATTTGCCAGCAGCACTGCAAAGGCCGAATATCTGCTCGGTTCACTCGCCTTCAACACCAACCTGAACCCCGGCGCCGGAACACTGAAAGAAGCCATCACATTCCAGAATCTGCGGTCTACCAACGGGCGTACCGGTTTCCTTAACAGCTTTCCGGAAAACACAGCGTGGGGCAGTTTTCTGCTGAACGCTCCCAGCGCCGAAAATCAGGTGATCTCAATCAGTGATCCCGGCTTCGGAAATTTCACCGGAACCGTCATCACCGACACCGGGGAATACACGCTGGGCACCGGGTTTTCCGCGGCACTCAAACGCGACGTCACCGTGGAAGGTCTGTGGGCTCCCGGTAACAACCCGTACTTCGGCGGAGACAGTGGTGGCCGACTGGCAGGACTCACCATCGCACTGACCCGCAATCGCCCTCCGTATCCCTACACCGCCGGGACCGCCATCAGCGCCGCCTTCACGCTGCAGACTTTCGGCAATGCTGCCGTTCCGGAACCTTCAACGATGGTGCTGGCGGGAACCGTGGCGGCTGTGGCGGCCGGCAGCTTCATCCGTCGCCACCGCCGTTCGGCAACAACGCCTGCAGTGACCTGAGCCCCACAGTTTCCCGGTTCAGCAGGGGTTCACCATAAGCGGTCTGAATTGACCAACCCCAGTATCGGGCCCTGTCACGAATGTCATCAATCGGTGTCGGAAAAGCACTGCCTCGCCCCGTCTGCAACTGCGATCGATAGGCTTCCACCGAAGCCATCTTGCGATCAATCACTGACGAAATATCAAGGACAAACGACGCCGGCGGGTGAATTCGCAGATGGATGCTGAAATAGTGCAGCAGCAACGGCGTCCACCACGGTTCCCCCGACATGTCCGTACGGCTCAGCTTGGCCCAGAATCTCGCTTCATCGCACAGACTGCTGGCCGCCACATGATCAGGATGAACGTCCTGCCAGTATGGTGCCAGCAGCAACTGCGGTCGAGTTTCCCGAATCACTTCGGCAAGACGCCGCCGATGCTCAAGAGTCGGCTGCAGACTGCGGTTCGGAAGCCCCAGATTTCGTCGCCACGTCAGCCCCAATGCCTCCGAAGCCCGCGCTGTTTCAGCAGCACGAATCTCAGGCGAACCGTGCGGCGTCGGTTCACCGCTGGTCAGATCCAGCACGCCAACTCGCAGATTCTGCCGAATCGACAGCGCGATCAGCCCGCCTACGCTGATTTCCGCGTCATCAGGATGCGTTGCCACAACAAGCACGTCCAGAGCCCCCATGTTCATCTCACCGTCCGATTGCCACACTCTTTATAGTTTCACTGCCCGACTGCCCGCCCCCCAACCTGGTTCTCGGCAGGCTGCGGGCAGCACAGTGTAACCATCACGGAGCAAAAAGGCATGCCCGGTCGACCACAACACGGCCCGCACTTCCTGTGTCTCGCACTGCTGCTGCTGGCTACCACCGGCTGCAGTCTGGTCGAGTCCCCGAAATCCGCATCCCGCAGATTCACCCGCATGTTCACACCCAACGGACGCGACTGGACTGATCCAGCTCACGAAGACAACGGGGAATGGGACTTCGTCGGCGATGAAGGCCGGGCCGAATTCGCACGCGAACAGGATCCGGATCCATGGTACGGCAAACATCTCATGTCCGATAAAGCACGCTCCATCGAACGCAACCTCGGTATCGACTACTGACTCTGTCGCATGACACCCAGTCAAACGTCCTCCGGTATGCTGGTGCTGGACAAACCAGCCGGCATCACCTCACGCGATGCCGTCAATCGCATCCAGCGACTGGTACGCCCCTTGCGCACCGGGCACGCCGGAACGCTGGATCCACCAGCCACCGGTATCCTGCTGGTCTGCATCGGTGACGCCACCCGCCTTGTCAGAATTCTGCAACTGCTGCCCAAAACCTATCTCGCCCGCTTCACCCTCGGACAATCCAGCGACACGGACGACGCAACAGGACAGATTCAGAAGCACCCAACACCTGATCCGCTGCCCACACTGCCCAGCATCTCCAACTGCCTGCAGCAGTTCGTCGGCACCATCGCTCAGACTCCCCCGGCATGGTCCGCCGTGCATGTCAATGGCCAGCGCGCTTACGACCTCGCTCGCGAGGGTCGACAGTTCACACTGTCCGCCCGTGATGTCGATGTTCACGACATCAGTATCCGCTCGTGGGAATGGCCATACCTCGATCTGGAAATCTCCTGCGGCTCAGGTACCTACATCCGCTCCATCGCCCGGGATCTGGGACAGATGCTGGGCTGCGGTGCCCTCATGAGCAGCCTGCAGCGCACTGCCATTGGCCCCTGGGATCTGGCACAGGCCGTCACACCGGACAGCCTCAATCCCGTCAACTTCCAGCAGCATCTCATCAACCCGGCACGACTGGTCGACCACCTGCCAGTCTACCCCTGTACCGAGTCCGAACGCGAAGATATCCGCTGCGGCCGCCGCATCCCCTGCAGCCCGGATCGCCTTGTGCTGCCGTCGCTTCCGCCCCGCGATCCGTCCATCGCCCTCATGTCCGCCAACCTGCAACAGCTGCTGGCACTGGCAGAACCTGATTCCGCAGGACTGCTGCACCCACGCCCCGTGTTCCTGCATGGTCCGACCGTCAACTGATCCCGCCAGTCCCTACAGGACCCCGAATGTCTCAAAGGCCTGCACTGCCGACATGCCGCCTCGAATGGCATCACGCACTCGATTCTCGGCATGAGCCTTGATCCACGCCGCCCGCACCACTGCGGTTTCCACAGCCTGCGGCACCACGACGACGCCGTCCTCATCCGCCGCTACCAGATCACCAGGACAGAATGCGACGCCATCCAGTTCAACTCGTACGTCCAGATCAATCACTCGCTGCCGATCGCGACTGTCGTACGGATTGGCTCCGCGAGCAAACACCGGGAAGTTCATCTGACGCATTCGCCCGATATCCCGCACATGCCCATCCACAATCACCCCCACACAGCCCCGGTTCCGCGAAGCAGTCGTCAGCAGCTCGCCCCAGATCCCCGACCGATCTGACCCTGCCGCAGCACAGATCAGCACATCTTCCGGCTGACAGGAATCCACCGCCTGCAGTTCCAGTTCGTACGGACGAGGATCCACGTGAGCCATATCCGCCCACAGCGTTGTACGACAGCGGCCAATCAGAGTCGTCCCACGCAGGGTCACCGGTACAATCGGCAGTCGAGGCGACTGGCGAGTGTACCCGGCGGCGTCCAGCGCATCACACAGCAGCGGCACGGACAACACCTGCCGCATCATCTCAATTGAGATCACATCAGGAGTCTCTGCGGACATCAACGCCTCCACGACCGGCAACCGTCAGATGTAGCGATTGATCAGGTTTTCCAGCATTTCCTGACGACCACTGGAATTCGCCGCCGCATCACCCTTCTCCAGCATGTAGCTTTCCAGTTCAGCGAACTTCACTGTACCCGCTTCAATCTGCTGACCAATGCCGGAATCATAACTGCTGTAACGCTGCCGCACGAATTGATCCAGCACACCCTCAGCTCGAATCGCGGCTGCGATCTTCAACCCGCGAGCAAATGCGTCCATGCCACCAATGTGAGCGTAAAACAGATCCACCGGATCGATGCTTTCACGACGCACCTTGGCATCAAAATTCGTGCCACCCGGCTGCAGACCACCCTGCTTCATAATCACCAGCATGATCTGTGTCGTCAGGTAGATGTCCGTCGGGAACTGGTCGGTGTCCCACCCCAACAGCAGGTCACCAGTGTTGGCATCAATACTGCCCAGCACTCCCTGAATTGAAGCATACTCCAGCTCATGCATCATGCTGTGACCGGCCAGCGTCGCGTGATTGGTCTCGATGTTCAGCTTGACAACGTCCATCAGGCCGTACTGCCGCAGGAAATTGAGGCAGGCCGCTGCATCGAAATCGTACTGATGCTTGGTCGGTTCCTTGGGCTTCGGCTCAAACAGAAACTGCCCGTGGAAACCAATGGACTTTGCGTGCTCGTGCGCCATGTGCATGAACCGAGCGAGGTGATCCAGCTCGCGCTTCATGTTCGTGTTGTACGAACACATGTAACCCTCGCGACCGCCCCAGAACACGTAATTTTCTCCGCCCAGCAGGTGCGTGACTTCAATCGCCTTCTTGACCTGAGCAGCAGCGAAGGCGAAGACGTCTGCATTCGGGCTGGTGGCAGCGCCATGCATGAAACGCGGGTTGGAAAACAGATTGGCAGTGCCCCACAGCAGACGAATGCCGGTAGCCTGCTGCGCTTCGGCCAGTTTCTGCACCACAGCGTCCAGGTTGCGATTGCTTTCCCGAAGCGAACTGCCTTCGGGGGCCACATCCCGGTCGTGAAAACAGTAATACGGCACACCCAGTTTACTCATGAATTCGAAGGCCACATCAACGCGACGCAACGCATTGTCCAGCGAATTTGTGCCGTCGTCCCATGGCCGCTTCAGCGTCGGTGCCCCGAATGGATCTGTGCCATCACCCCGAAACGTGTGCCAGTAACATACAGCAAACCGCAGCCAGTCCTTCATGGTCCGGCCTTCCACTGTCTCGTCAGCATTGTAGTGCCGAAAAGCCAGGGGATTCTTCGATTGTGTGCCTTCGTAAACGACTCGGTCAACTTCGGGGAAATAAGTAGCCATGGCAGCGCCTTCAGCAGCATCAGGTCTGTGGGGAGATCAGAACGATTCAGAACGCCTAAACCACAACCACCAGAACAGACAGGGCCCGGGCGTCGCCCTCGAACACTCCGGGTTCACGCAATTGCGAAAATACCGAGCATCCGCAGGACGGGCGGAGTGTAGGTCCTGCGGCGGTACAGGAAAAGTCATCAGGCAAATTTCCCTTTCCGGAACCTGCAGCAGTGATCCACAATATCCCGGACATTTCCAGACTTTTCACCAGATGTCGGCAATGCCACCAATCCGACGAGCCCTGCCAGAACAAGAGCCGTGGCGCGCCGCTCGCGGAGACATCCGTTGCCGGAACCACCCACAGCTCACGCGTTTTTTCAGTTTTTTGAGCGTTTCGCAGTTCGAAAACCACCCCGTGCGTCTTGGACACACACCCCGGTTCGACTTCGTCCGCGAAGGCTGCCGACGGGCGATTTTCACTTACCAGGACCTCGCGTATTCTATTGCCCCGGGGTTGGAATTGCCGGCCGAAGTCGTCATACTCCGACGCCCTACCGCTCAGAATGTGCTGTTTTCTGCCAGCCAGATTGCCGGCCCCGAAGTACGTCTCATCCTGTGCTGTGGTCGGCGGGTGTCCGCCGACTGCCAACCTCAATCGCCGTCATCGCGGCACTCTGACTTCCGCCGCTCCGGCCAACGCCAAAGGACTGCTCATGTTCCGTGTTTCGATGCGGTATGCCCGCCTCGCCGCCGCCCCCCTCGTGCTGCTCTCAGCACTGGCTCTCGCGGCTGATGAACCTGCCGATAAACCGGCAATCAAGCTGGAATCAACCAAAGACAAGGCCAGCTACGGAATCGGTTACAATATCGGTTCAAGCATCCGCCGGGAAGGTCTTGACCTCGATGCACAGACTATCGCCGCCGGTATCGCTGCCGCCCTGAAAGGCGAAAAATCAGCCATCTCGCCGGAAGATGTGCAGGCAGCCATCGAAGAAATGGCCAAAGCCAAATCCGCTGCCAAGCTCACGGCAAACCAGAAATTCCTCGACGAAAACAAAGCCAAAAAAGGCGTCAAGACCACCAAATCCGGCCTGCAGTACCTGGTTGTCAAGGAAGGCGACGGTGCTGTCCCGACTGCCAAAAGCACCGTGAAAACACACTATCGCGGCAAACTGCTCAACGGCACAGTCTTCGACGAATCCTACAAAGGCGAAGCCCCGACCGATGCCGATGAACCCGTCTCCTTCGGCGTAACACAAGTCATCAAGGGCTGGACTGAAGCTCTGCAGCTGATGAAAACCGGTTCACACTACCGCCTGTTCATCCCCAGCGAACTCGCCTACGGTGAGCGGGGGGCCGGTGGATCCATCGGTCCGAACGAAGTGCTGGTGTTCGAAATTCACCTGCTGGAATCCAAAGACGAATAAGCGGCCTCCTTGTCAGGCTGAAACCGCAATTCCGCCCCGCACTGCGAAGCAATGCGGGGCGTTTTCCTGCGCTCACGTCGCTCTGGCGTTCGCATTTCCGCAGCGAATTGCCCATAATCCGCTTCCTGACAGGTCTGTCCCGGCAGTCTGCCGACCAGGCCCGCGTTCATCTCAATACCCACAGGAGCTGCCGCATGATCTCAGCCACCGCCGATTTTGCCCCACCCGCCATCCGCCAGACCGGAATCCTGATCGGAGACCGATTTCAGCCGGCAATCAGTGGCAGAACGTTCTCCACTGTCAATCCGGCCACGGAAGACGTGATCTGTGAAGTTGCCGAAGGTGACGCTGCGGACATCGATCTGGCCGTTCGCGCTGCCCGCCACGCCTTCGACTCCGGCCCGTGGTCCCGCATGGATGCTCGTGATCGCGGCAGACTGCTGACGAAGCTGGCGGATCTCATCGAAGCCAACTTTGATGAACTGGCCGCACTGGAAACGCTCGACAACGGCAAGCCCATCGGTGACTCCCGCGCTGCCGACCTGCCGCTGGTCATCGACTGCCTCAGATATTACGGTGGCTGGGCCGATAAGATTCAGGGCAGCACCATCCCCGTCCGCGGCAACTACTTCTGCTACACCAGGCGCGAGCCTGTCGGCGTCTGCGGACAGATCATCCCATGGAACTTCCCCATGCTGATGGTCGCATGGAAGTGGGGTCCGGCCCTGGCAGCCGGCAACACAATCGTGATGAAGCCCGCCGAACAGACTCCGCTGACCTGCCTGCGAATGGCCGAACTCGCCCTCGAAGCCGGATTTCCTCCCGGTGTCATCAATGTGGTACCAGGTTACGGGCCAACGGCCGGAGCTGCTCTCGTAAGACACCCCATGGTCGACAAAATTGCCTTCACCGGAGAAGGCAACACCGCCAGGATCATCATGCGCGAAGCCGCTGAAACGCTGAAGCGAATCACTTTCGAACTGGGTGGCAAAAGCCCCAACATTGTGTTCGCGGATGCCGATCTGGATGCCGCCGTTGCTGGCGCAGAATTCGGACTGTTCTTCAATCAGGGTCAGTGCTGCTGCGCCGGCAGCCGCCTGTTCGTCGAAGAATCCGTGCATGATGAATTTGTCGCCAAAGTCGTCGCTCGAGCCCGCGAACGCAGGGTCGGAAATCCGTTCGACAGGAACACAAAGCAGGGCCCGCAGGTCGATCAGGCACAGTTCGAAAAAATCATGAATTACATCGGTCGTGGTCTCAGCCAGGGCGCAGCCTGTGTGACCGGTGGCAATCGTGTGGGCAGCAAAGGCTACTTCATCGAGCCCACGGTGTTCACCGGGGTCACCGACCAGATGGATATCGCCCGTGACGAAATTTTCGGACCAGTCATGAGCATCCTGAAGTTCAACAGCCTGGACGAAGTCACGCTGCGAGCCAACGATACAAGCTATGGCCTCGCCGCAGCCGTGTGGACTCGCGACGGTGCCAAAGCCCATGCTCTGGCTCACAAACTGCGGGCCGGCACCGTATGGCTCAACTGCTACGACGTCTTTGACGCTGCAGCGCCATTCGGCGGTTTCAAAATGAGCGGCCTCGGGCGCGAACTGGGCGAAGCCGGACTGGCCAACTATACCGAACTGAAAACTGTCACGATGGCGCTGGGCTGAGCACTGCCACTCACGCGGCATCAACCCTGTAACTCCACGGAAAACGCCGGTGACCGCAGCCTGCTGCGGTCACCGATCTTCCACCCCGAAGTACTCCCGCAGAAACTGACGCCGATCTTCGCTGCGAATATACTGCACAAGCGCATACAGGCGTTTCTGGTCACTGATCAGCTTGTTACTCCGAGCATCCGCGTCTCGCAGCTCTCCCGGCAGATCCCCCTGCAGCTGCAGGTCCGTCAGATCGTGCTCGTCCTCAATCACGCCGTATCGCTGCAGCAGTGACAGAACTGTTTCAATCCGACGGTCATGCCGATTGCGATCGCAAAGGCGTTCACGCAACCAGTCAATACCGAAGGCCCGTACCTGCTCAGTGCTGTGCAGCAGCAGCAGCCACGCGCGTTCACAGAATTCGGCATCCGGGTTGGACCAGCGAATGAACTCCATCTGAGTATTCAGGTCACGCTGGTCATACAGCAGGACACAGTCAGCCGGCTGACCATCCCGACCGGCTCGACCAATCTCCTGATAATACGATTCCAGGGATCCCGGAATGTCAGCATGCACCACAAAGCGGATGTTCTCCCGATCCACTCCCATACCAAACGCATTCGTCGCCAGCGCCAGCCGCGATCGGCCCCGCATGAAATCGTCCTGAATACTGCGTCTCAGACTGCGATCCAGATCCCCGTGATAACAGACATGTTCGATTCCCGCAGACCGCAGTCGCTCACTGAACTCCTCCAGCGTCCTGATCAGTGTGAAGTAGACGATTCCGCAACCGGTCGGCATCGACAGCCACTTCTGAATTACCAGCTGCATGGCTTCCTGCTTCTCATCCGCTCCCCAGACCTCCTGAACCTGCAACTCCAGACCGGGTCGGTCGATGCCCTCATGGTAGGTTCTGACCGAGTCAGACTTCAGACGCAGCTGATGCACGATATCCTGCTGCACCTCAGGAGTCGCCGTGGCAGTCAGAGCAATTGTCACCGGATCGCGCAACAGCTGTCGAATTTCACCCAGTCGCGAATAATCCGGACGAAAATCATGGCCCCATTCACTGATGCAATGCGCTTCATCCACCGCCAGCAGTACGATTCTGCGACCTTCCAGAGTCTGCAGGAAGTCGCTTTTGCGAAATCGTTCAGGAGTCACATACAGCAGGCTGTAGTCTCCCGACTGCAAGGCCGTCAGCCGCTGCTGACGCTCAGCCCGACTGAGTGAAGAATTGATGAACGTGGCGGAAATCCCCCGGCGCACAAGCGAATCCACCTGGTCCTTCATCAGGGCAATCAGTGGTGATATCACGATGGTCAGTGGTCGCTCCGACTGCCACCGCGGATCCTGTGACAGCACAAGGGCAGGAACCTGAAAGCATAAAGACTTACCGCCACCGGTCGGCATAATCACCAGCGCGTGCCGTCCGGCCAGCACCTGTTCAATGACAGCGCCCTGACAACCCCGAAAATCGGAAAAACCAAACCAGCGTTCAAGAACCAGTCGGGCTTCAGACAAAGACGATTGCTGAGCCATACAGAACTTTCCAGCATAGTGCAATTCGACAGACTCCGTTCACGGGGCACAGTCGGCTGCAAATTCCGGTATATTCCGGAGCAGTGACCGGAAATTGCTGTACCCGTCCGGAAATCTTCGCGATCTTCGGGAAAAAACCGAGCCTGTGTCTCGAGAATACCAGAAGTGGTGTCGCACAGTCTCAATCGTTGGCTCTTTTTTGCTCGCAATCCACGGCCCGCCATATGACCAGTCACCCATCTCAGGACGTTCTGACTTCCATCGCACAGGCCGCAACCGCCGGTCTGCTGACAGCCGATTCCCCAGCCAATCTGAAAACGTGGCTGTCACAAGGGTCACTGGCTGCCTGGCGTCCCCGCATCCTGCAACTGATCGCGGCAGAGCAGTGGGCTGAACTGGATGCCATGTTCTGGACGTCCATCCCCTTCGGTACCGGCGGACGTCGTGGGCCGATGGGTGAAATGGGACCAGCCACCATCAATGATCGGACAATCGCCGAATCAGCCCATGGCATGGCGGTCTATCTTCGCTCTACCGGTGTCACAGCAGGCGGTTCCGTCGTCATTGCTCACGACACCAGGCACAATTCCGCCCGCTTCGCACGCATCGCTGCCTGCACATTTGCTGCTCACGGCCTGCAGGTCTGGCTGTTTGACGGCCATCGAGCCACTCCCGCACTGTCCTTCGCCGTCCGCAGACTCGGCTGCAGCATCGGCGTCATGATTTCCGCATCACACAATCCTCCGGCAGACAACGGTTTCAAGGCTTACTGGAGCAACGGCGGGCAGGTCATACCGCCGCATGACAAAGGCATCATCCGTGAAGTTGAGCGGGCAGATGAGATTCCGACCGCAGATTATCAGCAATGCCTGCAGGACGGTTCCATCAGGCTGGTTGGTACAGAGCTGGATCAGGCCTACACGGCTGAAGTGGTACGCCTGTCAGAATCCGACAGTCGCTCACTGCCTGCTGTCTTCACTCCGCTGCACGGTGTCGGCGAAACCTCCGTTTACGCCGTCATCCGGGCCGCCGGCTTCACAGCAGTGGATATCTTTGAACCGCACCGCGCGGCTGACGGCAGCTTCCCGAATGTGCCTCGCCACCTGCCCAATCCGGAAAATCTCGAGGTGTTTGACCCTGTGATTGCCTGGGTCAGCCAGCACGGTCATCCGGCACAGTTGATCCTCGCATCCGACCCGGACGCTGACCGACTGGGTGTGATGGTCCGCGGAAAGGATGGACGGTTTGTTTCACTCAGCGGCAATCAGGTCGGCGCCCTGATCACGGATTACCTGTTTCGTCGCCGCAAGGCCTCCGGTCGATTTTCCCCCCAGGACTATGTCGTTGAAACGCTGGTCACCACACCACTGACGCGTGCTGTTGCAGAACACCACGGAGCCCGCTGTTTTCACGAACTGCTGGTGGGCTTCAAATACATCGCGCAAACGATGGAAGAGCAGGGGACTCGGCACTTTGTCTTCGGCACGGAAGAGTCCATCGGATTCCTCGCCGGTGATTACTGCCGCGACAAGGATGCTGCAGTCTGTGCTCTGTACATCCTGGAACTTGCCGGGGAACTGCACTCCGAAGGTCGGACTCTGCTGGACCAACTGGATACCCTGCACACCCAATGCGGCTATTTCTGCGAAGGCCAGACTTCCATCTACTGCGAAGGCCCCACAGGCAAGGCGAAAATCGACGGCCTGATGCAGACTCTGCGACTGCAGCCTCCGGCAGCCTTTGGTTCCATCCGCATCGTACAGGCTGACGATTACCTCGCCGGCACCCGTACGGAAGTCCCCTCAGGGCAGCGGATTTCTGCAATCACCAGCCCCCGTGGTGACCTGCTGATTTATCATTCGGA
>Ga0078894_10000167_pt1 | contig 41579 bp, 55 predicted proteins | sample LauGreSu1BDMLBSD_2_FD_67506 | JGI IMG/M metagenome (GOLD analysis project Ga0078894, IMG submission 67506) | Freshwater lake microbial communities from Lake Michigan, USA - Su13.BD.MLB.SD (version 4) (version 4) | ecosystem: Environmental > Aquatic > Freshwater > Lake | place: Lake Michigan...
GGCGGCGACGGGTGAAGTGGCGGACAAAGTGGCGGACATCGCCGAGCCTTTATCTTCAAACGAGGCTAGACCTTCTGATAACGAATCAGAGACAACCCCGGCAGGCATCACGCCAGGCAGGGCAGCGGTGCCCTTTTGTTCCGGCGCGTCGGCGCTTGGACCGGTTAGCGGCAGCACCTCGGCTTCGAGGATCGGCAACGAGGCCAGCATCTCGGCGAGCTTGTCCTGGCTAACCTCGACCCTCTCGACCCGGGCGGTGGCCTCGCCGCTGAGGAGCTGGAGTTTGTCCACCATGACAGCCGCCACGATGGCGGCATCCTTGGCGTTGGTGATCGAAGGCACCAACTCAACGACCCGCTCGACCGACAGCCGGGCAGCCGTGCGCACATTGCGCAGCAACTCCTTTTTATGCTGCTCTATAGAAATTCCCTCACGCTCTTGGACAGCCGCCACCGTGTTACGGCTCACCCCAAGCGCCCGAGCCATGGCCGACATGCTCAATCCCTCGGCACTCATCCGGCAGATGGCCCGATAAACCTCCGGCCTCCGAGTCAGTAGCCGCTCCCCGCTAAACTCTCCAGTTGCCTCTAATCTCTCAGCCCCGATTTCCTCCTCCGAAAAAAGAAAAGGCGCGGCGAGGGCGGCAGCCTCCACGGCCTGCAATGGGGTGTTTCCCTCTGGGGTAATCACCCCATCAGAATTTTTGGCACAAAAAAAAGCCGGATCGGCGGCAGGGTCCGGCATGGCTTAGGCGTGGGCAAAAAGATTGCGCCGGTGCGCAGGCCGCGCAGGCCGGGCATGTGCTCCCTCGATCCGGCATTGATCTAGGACCCGCTGAACCTCGCTCTCGGGAATCAAGACCCGATCCCCGAGGCGGACATGGCCAAATGTGCCATCATGCAGCCGCAGATGCATACCCGCCCGCGAGATCCCCAGGATCTTCGCCAGCTCAGTCGGCGAATAATGCTTCTCAATCATCGCGCCAGCCTCCAAGTCAGCGCCGCCAAAAAAAGCGCCGGAGCCATCGCCCAGGCAAAATCCCATGCATAACCCGCCAACCGTAAAAAATCCGCCCCGCTCATTTCTCCACCTCCACGGAAAAAGGCCGAAGTCCGAAAATTTCAAAAAACCGCGCCCGCGCAGCCTCCCGGCTCACCGCCCGAATATAGTCACCAAAAGGCCCGGTAAACGGATCGACCGCCCGACACAAAAAAAGGCGGCTCATTGCGCCACCTCCTTATAAATTTGATCGTCATGTTTTGTCTGACAATCACGCTCGAAAAAATAAGCGAGACTCTGCCGAACAATGTCCGACGCGCTGCAAAAACGACGCGCCGCTTCTTCCTGCAATCGCTCGCTCAACGGCTCTGGGAGCCGCGCTGTGAGCCTTGTGTGTGTGGGTTTCGTTTTCATCACCGCCCTTTATTGTCTGACAAAATATGACAGTCAAGAAAAAATAAAAATTTGCGCGGTGGCGGAAAATGTCAGACGCTAAAAAAGTGAAAGTCAAAAAAATCGACACCCGGCTTGATGATTACCTTTTCGCCCTCGTTGATGCTTACGCCAAACGGCACAGCCTCAAACGAACCCAGGTTATCGTCCGAGCCCTAGAAAAATACTTTGGCATACAGCACGCCGACCCCATTGAGTTTGCAAGCAGTAACATTTTGCCAAAAACCGCATTTCATGCGCCCATATCTCGCGTTCAGTTAAACGACGAGAAAAACCCCTCCGAGCCTCTTGGGGACTCGATCCACGATCCATCCGAAAAATCCGTTGGTGGGTCGAAAACAGCGAAAACCCCGACTCGCTACCAGAAGGGCACCGGGCGGAAATCTGCGAAATAAACCCATGAAAATCCTTATTCCAGGCTGCATCCTCATCGCCGCCTCATTCCTGCCCGCTCTCAATCAATTTCCGCCACCCGGCACAAGCCTTCCAGCCGAGCGCACATGGCACGCCGGATTCGCTTTGATCCTCCTCGGCCTCGCCCAGCTATTCCGCGAGCAAATGCCCGCCAACCTTACAAAAAGAGAACGCCTCGCCCTATCCTGCATGGCCGCCACCTTCGTCGCCTGGATCGCCGCCCACGCCTACCAAGATTTGCAGCTCCTCATCACCCTGCCCCTTCTCGGTTACATTTATTTCTTCCCCGAGAAAAAATAAAAACCATGCGCCAAGCCGCCTATTTCCTAGCTCTAGCCGCCATCCTCACCGGCTGCGCCACCCAGCCAGACCCCTGCGAGACCTACGCACCCCGCGCCATGCTCGCCGAGCCCCCTATCGAAATCACCATCCACACCAGCCCACCCGGCGGCATTGTGGACTGGAACGGCAATGTTCTAGGCGCTGCCCCCGTCGTCCTAAAAATCCGCCCCGACCGCATGGCCACAGGCCGCCCACGCTGGCCCGAGACCGGAGCTTTAACTCACTATTTCCGCGCCCGCTGGCCCAACGGAGCCCAGGCAATCGAAATGTTCCAACCCACCGAGATGCCACCCCAGCACATCGCCATCGTGTGCCCTGGCGCAGCCAATCCCCTCCTCGATTCCCTCCGAGCCGACGCCCGCACACTCACGCAAAAAAAATCCCGCTGACCCGCAGAGCCCCATTCTATCGGCCTCCGCGCCTGTCAACAAAAATCTCAAAAAAAAGTTTCAGCAAAAAATAAAAATATCCTTGCACCCCTTTTGTTCCTTTATACATTCAAAAACCAAGCGAGCCAAACGGCCCGCCTCGGTCCAGCGAATCTGGAAAAAATAAAGACCCGCGCCGGACGCTTTCCGGCACCTTAAAAAATGACAACAGCAACAACCGAGGCCCGCGTTTATGTGGGCACCTACGCAAAATATAATGACGGCAATCTAAAGGGCGCTTGGCTAGTCCTTGACGGTCACGACCAAGAAACCTTCCGCGCCGCCTGCGCCCAGCTCCACGCCGACGAAGCCGACCCCGAGCTGATGTTTCAAGACTTCGAGGGATTCCCCCGCGAGTTCTACGGGGAGTGCAGCCTTTCGCCCCAGCTTTGGGAATGGCTCGACCTCAGCGACGACGACCGTGAACTCCTCGCCCGCTATTGCGACGCCACCGGAGAAGCCGACGCCACCATTGAGCAAGCCCGCGACCGCTTCCAAGGCACTGCCGACACCGGCGCAGACTTCGCCGAGAACATCGCCCAAGAATGCGGCGACATCCCCAAAGACCTCCCCGACTGGATCGCCGGGGCGATTGATTGGGAAGCCGCTTGGAACCGCTCCCTCCGCTACGACTACACCACCAGTGAATCGGCAGACGGCACGATTTATTTCTTCACCAACTAATCCTGTTCCCCCCAGAACAACCCAACCACCAACCCGCGCCGGACGGCTTCCGGCATCTTAAAAAATGACAACACTGCAAGACCTCAAAAAAATCTGCGAAGACGCTGAAAAATTCAGGCAACAAGTTTACTTGTCTATCGATCTCCAAACCGACTCCGGCGAGGAAACCGTCCAGTTAGAAGTAAAAAACGACGAAACCCGCAGAACCCTGATGCACGCTTTTCGCCGGGCTGGGATTACCGCATATTACCACTCAGGATGTTTTGGCGAGGGAGTCCAAAACATCGACAAACCAAACCGCAAAGAACCGTTTTGGGGAACCATAAAGGAGGTTAAATGATAACGCACAAACAAGCGCCTTTTGATCAGGTAATTTCAAGTGAAGTAATCCACCGTCGGCGGATTGACGAGGCACATGATGCAATCTCTGAATTGAGCAATGACCTTTACAAGGATTGCCACATGCCAAACTCTTGGGACATTGGTATCGATAAGGTTAATGAAGTTGAGTTCATCCACAGCAATGATGGACTAGTAGAACTTCACCTTGTTCCAACTCAATCCTTCGGAAGGGGAGCGTTTAAGTATGAGGTTTTTCGTATCTTCCCAAATGACGGACCGTGCGACGGCAGAGTTTTCAGCAGTCTTCAAGAGGCGGCGCATTGGTTTCTGCATTGCCAGCTCCAAATGCGCATGAACTTCAAAACTCATCACTTCGTAAATGTCATCGAGGCAAATAGAGAGAAGGTCACGCAAAGTATCCTTACCGATCTTTTCGATGGGGATCGTGAATATCTGGGACAAGTTAGAGAATCGGTCAGAACAGCACTAAAACCAATATAGTTAAGTTTTGACACCAACCAAAAAACCAACCAAACCAAGCCACAAAATGAAAACCGAAATCAAATTTCAAACTGTCGGCACGCGGGCCGTTGTCTCAAAGAAAATCACCCCCGAGCAGGCCGCCGAAATCATGCAGAAAAACCCAAACATTACTCAGGTTGACACGCCCGCCGGTTATTACCCAAGGCCCAAGCCATGATCCCCGAGCAACTCAACCGCGCCGCCTCCTCGATGGAGGCGGCGCTTACCCGGCTCGACCTCCAGCCCGGCCACACCACCGAGGCCCAGCTTGCCCAGGACGACGCCGAGATCCTGCCCGCCCTTGTGGACGGGCAGCCGGTAACTACCCCCGAGCCGGAATAAAACAAGGCGGATGGCCGCGAAAATTAAAACCAAAGCAACCCACCCCCATAAAAATTCAACCCGCGCCGGACGGCTTCCGGCACCGAACCATGAAAGCAACTTCACGAATCACCCTCAGCCCCCGTCGAAAACAACCCTGCGGACGGACGCAAAATTTCCCCCATAAACTTTACACCGGCCTCGCCCTACTCACCGACTCCGCCAAACGCGTCACCCAAGAGATCGAGAACCCCATTGCCACAAAAATCAACATCCAGTTTCTTTCTCTCGCCATCGAAAACGCCGAGACAATCCTAATCAAATATCCAACCACACAATGAACGACCAACAACTCCACGGCAACACCGGCAACCGGCACGCCGCCCGCGACCCCGAAGCCGAAAACATGACCGCCAAAGTCCTCTTCTTCTGCTACCCCGAAGAAAAGAACGCCTGGGTCCGCGCCGCCAAGCCCGAAAAATTAAGCGCCTGGATACGCCAGCAACTCAACCAAGCCACCGGACGCCCCACCCAACCCACCGAAGAAGAACGCCGCCGAATTAAAATGTAATGTGGCGACCAAAGTGGCGGACGCACAACTTAAATTATTGCAACATAATGATAGGTTCAGAAACTACGGATCAGAAGGTTGAAGGTTCGAGTCCTTCCGGCTGCATTCCTCTCACCCCCTCAAAGTGGCGACCATTTCCGGTTTCACTAGGTAACTTGTCAGAAATTCCCAGCTTTTGACCGTCTAATGTATTTACCCCATCCATGGAATTTCACATTGAAGTGGCGGACAAAGTGGCGGACAAAAGTGGCGACCGTATGAGAAAACACAACGAGGTTTCGGTTTACTGGAAAGAATCCCGCAATGGCTGGTATTACCGCGTGCAGATCGACGGCAAGCGGGTCGAGAAGGCGACGGGGGTTTCGATCAACAACAAAGCCGGTCGGGCGGCAGCGGAGGCGAAGGCGAAAAAGATCGCCGAGGGATTGCGCTCGGGCAACGAGGAGGAGCTGGCGAAGGTCGTCCGGCGGCCAGGCTATGCCACGGCGGGGGAGATTGTGGACCGGTTCAAGCTCCACGGCCCTGGCGGATCGGCGGTGAAGGCTGCGAGCGGCTTTGCCAAGTATGTCGCCGAGGCCAGCGGCAAGGCGGATTGGCGCGGCGTGTCGTCTCATTTGGTTCTCACGGCTCCGGTCTTGCGAGGTTGGATCACGGCGCGGCTGGCGGCGGGCTGCACCGAGGCGGGCGTGAGGTCGAGCGTGCAGACGGTCAAGCAAGTGGTGGCCCAGCGGCGGATGCACCTCTTCGCGGATTTGACGCTGCCGGATTTGACCGAGTTCTGGAAAGTCTCGGGCGGAAAAGCCCAGGATCAAAGCTACGAGCCCATCCCCCGCGACATCCTGCGGCGGATGGATGCGGCGGCGAGGATTCCCCTGCGGCGGGAAAATCCCCGCGTGTGGGCGATTTATTGGCTCATGCGGCGGGCGGGGTTGCGAAACTCCGAGGTGGCCAAGCTCCGGTGGGATTGGGTGGATTGGCTCCCTAACAAGAGCGGCGTGGATTTGGTTCTCATCAAACGCCCCGACTTCCACAGCAAAAATGGAAAATATGGCCGAGTGCCTGCGAATCTCCGCCTGATGCGGGCGATCCAGGCCGCGCTTGGCGAGGGCGAGTATGTGATTCCCCGCGCTAACAAGACCGAGGCCGACGACCTGACGCACGATGGCATCAATGATTTTGTGCGGCGCTTCATCCCCGATGGCGCGAAGGGAGCCTATAATTTGAGAAAGGAATACGGCAGCCGCATCGCCCAGCGGGACGGCCTGGAGGTGGCGGCGAAGCTCCTGCGCGACTCGATGGATGTCGTGGAGAAGCACTACCACGCCCTGCTGGAAAGGCCGAAGCCGCTTTAGCGGGCTTTGTAGAGCTGGCTTTCTTGGATGATGGAGCGGATGGCGAAGTTCACTTCCGCTTGATTGCCGAGAGTGTTTGCGGTGTCGGCTTCTTCCATTCGGCTTTGGAAAAGATTCTCAAAAGATTGCAGCTCTCGATAGCGGTCCTCCTCGCGGAAATTACGGGCATCCCCGCGTGAGCGCAGCCAGTAGTATTCTTGGCGAAGGGCTTTGACCTGGGCTGGCATGTCGAGCCGCTTGATGGCTTTGAATTTGTCTTCGCCTGCTTGCGCGGTGCGCATGGTTTCGCGGGTGCCTTGGTCAGTGATCTTGAAGAAGCGGTTGAATGCCGGGACTGCTCCGATGGCTGCTTCGGTGTAGGTGTTGGCGCGGGGATCGTATTTGAAGAAATTGGAAACGCCGGTTTCATTCAGCGTCCAGCCGAGCATCGGTTTCAAAGCATACAAGCCACCGGCCTTTTGCTCATCTTCGGAAAGGATGGGTTGGTTGCGGTGGTTGACCGGGGATTTTCCGGTGAAAAATTGCCCCCACTTGTCGCCCACTTCCACGACAGGATTCATTCCGGGCAGGGTAGCCGTGAATCCGCTGATGATGTCGAATCCCTCGACATCGAGCGGGCGGCCTTGGGCCATGCGCACCATGGCTTTTGTCAGCTTGGAAATAGTTGCAAAGAACAAGCGGTTATTCTCATCCAAGGGCAGAGTCAGCAGAGCGGACTTGGTGCCGGTTGGGGAATCCACGGTGCCGAGTGGCACGATGCCTTTGTTGGAGATGTCGTATTCGCTCGACCCGGCGTAGGTTTTGGCAAGGTCTTCGCCAAGCACTCCCTCTTTAGCGAGACGCTGCATGATGGCAGCGACTCCGCCGCCTGCGATGAAGAACGCCAGCACATATTCCTGCCAAGACATGGTTTTGCCTTCGCGGCCTGTGATGAGCTTGCCCATCGACTCAAAGGACCGGACAAAGATATTGGCAAAGGGGGCGAGGGCTTGGAAGTTCCCGATGTGCTTGCCCTTTTTGTAGGTGTTGGGCAGGCCGATGTGGTTTCGCACCCAATACGCGGCCTTGGCTTTATCCATTCCAAGCGTTCGCGTGTTCGTTTTGTAGCTGGAGGTTTTGGGAATGTTCTGGAGGATTTGCCCAGCCAGTTCGACATCGTTGAGGTAGTTGGCGACTTGGCGATAAATCCACGGCAGCGGCTTGGGCTCTCCTCCGACATGGAATTTTCCCATCAGAGCGTCGATAGCTTGGTCCGGGTTGTCGTTGGCGACTCCGCGACCGAGGTAGGCCCACGGCCCACCGATGGCGTAGTTCTCGATCATCTCCCGCATGAGGGCGGATCGGCCAATGTCTCCCCTCGCCCAATCTACCGAGGCCGTAGGATCATCCGGCAGCCATGGCAAAGATTCGAGAGCGTTGGCAAAGACTCGCCCGGCGAAAAATCCCGCGTAGCTGGCAGCATTCCCGCCCACCACACCGCCAATAACCATGCCAGGGACTCCTCCCACGGTTCCTACTGCCGCCCCGCCCGTGGCTCCGGCGATGCCTGACAGGGTGGTTCCGGTAAATTCCATCAGCACTCGCCGCCCGTCGCGGCTTTTAGAAAGTTCCAAGACCTCTTTGGCGATGTTCTTCACAAGCGCCGCACGGCCTTTGATGCCTCCCGGTTGGTTTACAAGCGCCCGGCCAAAATCTTTGGTAGGGCCGGTGAAAAGTTGGAAGTTTGGATTCCACTTGATGATGAGGTTGTAAATGCTGTTTCGGAATCCCCAATTCAGCGATTTGAGAATGGCGTCGCCCATTGCCGGGGAATGCTGGTCGAGCGCGGCGGCCCATCGGTCTTGGATGTGAGCGCCGACAAGCTGCCCTTTCTCTCGCCATGTCACCAGCTTCCAGCCGGATTCGCTCGGCGGCTTGGGTTCCATGAATTTCCCATTGAATCGCATGGGTGCAGGGCGGGCGATTTCTGCACTGGCCTGAACGAGGCGGCCACCCATGACGCGGTTAAATTTATTCTTCTGCGCGGCGCGAAACATCGACACCAATTTCTTGGGCATTTCCACGGTCGGACGGGCCACAGCTTTAACCGTTCCTTTGCGCCCTACCATGCGGCTGGAGGTGTATGGCTTCACATAGTCCAGCACGGTGAAAGTGGCGTAGTTCTCGTTGGTGGAAAATTTCTGCCACAAGTCATCAGTGAGCATCCCTTCTTCCCAATAGAATTTAAGGACATCTTGGAATTGTTCGCGGAAAGCCTTGGCCGATGCCTCTAGTGCGGCCCATTGCTCCGGCTTCATATTGGCTTGCATGTAGTCGAGCCGTTCCTGAGCGGTGCGGGCGGTCTCTCCGCCAGGGTTGAACTTGGTGGGGCTTTGCTCGTAGCCGATGGTTTGCATTTCTCCATCTACCATTTCCTTCACCTCGTATTTCTCGCGGGCGATGCGCGTGTAGATGAGATAATCATCGAGGGAGAAACGACTGATGCCTGCCTCGTCCAGCCCGATTAGGACTCGCTGCATATCCATCATGCGAAGTTGCAGGCGGCTGTCGGCCATCGGGTGCTCCTCGGTGAGGTAGCGGTAGGGATCGTCCTCGGCCGAGGGCAGCTTTCCTTCGGCGCGGGCCTTGTCGATGGCCGATGTCAGCGGAAAAAATTCATCCCAATATTGATCGCGTATATCATCCCAGAGGCCGGTCAAAGAAGTGCGGCGGGAGGTGGCTTTGTTAAAAGCATCGAGGAATGCCTGGTCTCCTTTGGCATAGTTTTCCCAATCTCTGGCCTGCCGTTTTTCCAGCACACTGGACCGGCCTTTGTTGATGCGGTCGTAGATGTCCACCAGCTTGGCTTTGACCTGCGGGCGGCTGTCGAGGTGGTTCCAGAAGGTCTCGTAAAAAATAGGAGCGCGGGTTTTGAGATCCGCCGGGCTGTTCATCAGCACGCTCATGGCATCGGCGAAAAGCTCCTCGGCGCTAAAACGGTATTTGATGTAGTCGTCCGGCGTTTTCGCCATGTCGAAAGGTTTCCACCATTTTGTCAGGTCGATCAGTTCTTGCCGGATGTATTTGAAGTCGGCGACATTTCTTGCAGCCATCTCGGCCCGCATGGCGGCGTGGAATGCCTCGCGGAGTTCGTCTGGAGTCGGTTCGCGGCCACCGATATTCTGGACTTCCTCGCGGGTCGTCGTGCCAATTTGTTCGCCTTGGATTTGGAATTTCTCCAAGCGCGAATCGACGATGCCTTTCATGGCTTGCTTGACGATGGCTTTCTTCGTGCCCCCGTCCTGCTTGGCAAACCAGTCGTAGAGTTCCGGCCATTGCTCGCGGGCATCGAGGCCGAAGAGACCCTTCACGATTTCTGGCGTCACTCCGCTTTGCGCATAGACCGGCTCCTCCACCAGCACACGGCGCACTTCGCCTTCCAGCGAGACGCGCAAATCTTCCTCGGCCCGCTGGCGGATAGCTTCGCGTTGTTTCTTGCTGATCGCTTCTCCCTGCACGGCGACGGGATCAAGCGGCATCGAATGTTTGGTCGAGCGAACACCGGCAATGATGCCAAGGAGGTTGCCCTTCTGCATTTTGAAATCATCCATAAATTGGATGAAGTGTCCGGCCTCGTGCATGAAAACCATGTTGGCAGAAGCCTCACCGCCTGCGGCGATAAGATCAGGGCGCAGCGTGATGTAGCCGTTGCCCGCAGGCAGGAATGTGCCCAATGCTCCACGCTTGCGCGGCACACGGATTTGCGGGTTGTTTCCAGACAGGCTTTTGAAAAACTCCATCGCTTCCGGCATTTCAATGATCGGCACCTTATCCATGCCGCCGAGGATCACCGGCATGGTCCAGACGCCAGTGTCAGCGCGGGAGACGCCCACCGCATCGGGGAAGTCGGCGAAGACTTGGGCGTCGTTGTAGGTTTCGAGCGGTGGCTTGGGGAGCGTGGCGGTGGTAGAGAGGAGCGGGGCGGGCGGTCCTGCGTCGGCCATGGTCTTGCCGCCTCGGGAGGATTTGGCGGGCGGTCCGGCATCGGCGAAAGCCATGTTGGTTTGGCTCTTCTGCGCCTCCTCCTCCGCCGCTTGCTGGCGGTTGGCTTCGTCGGCTTCGCGTTGGAGCTTTAAGCTGTCGTCATCCAGCGGGCGGTCGAGGCTGAATGGCATTTCGCCAGGGGTAAAAAGATTGCCAGAGAAGGGTTCGGTCTGCTGGGCGGCGGCGGGCGGGGCGGCGGTCTCAGTAAGAAATGAGAAGCCATCATCCTGTGAGGGGGAGATTTCGGTTTCCTGCACCCACATTTGCGTGCCGTCTTCCACTTTCTGGAGGCCAAACTTTGCGCCGTCTTCCAGGGAAATGGTGAAGGTCTCGGGGTCGATGGCTTTCACATTGAGCCATTCGTCTGCAATCTTCACGCGGTCGCCGATCTTGAGGTCGCTGGTTGTGACCGGTTGCAGGTTGGATTTCTTGGTCTTCGAGGGGTCGAGGGCTTGCTTAGTGAAGGTGTCGTATTGCTTCTGGATTTTATTTTGCTCGGCCTCGGTGGGGTCGCCATCCTTGATTTGGCGATAGCTATTGACCTCCGACATGTAGGCGTTGAACAAAGTATCCGGCGAGGGGTCGGGCAATAAACCTCGCTCGAAGAGTTCTTGGGCGCGGACATCGTAGGGTTGGCCTGTCGAGCGGTGCGTTTCGGCGAAGTGCCTGCCGGTGCGGCGGATTTCGTTCCAAAAATCATTCTCTCCGCCCGCTGTGCCGCTAGAGCTTGGGCGCATCGGGCTTTCTTGAAGCGCGGAAAGGATAGGAAATGTGCCGGGATCGTAGGAGATGCGGGGGAACTGGCGCTTGGGCTTGGCGGGCGGCGAAGTGGTGGCCCCCTCCCCGGCGATCAATTCGGGTGAGCCTGTCGGTTCAGGCGCTCCACTTGCGGCGGCTGGGGCCGTAGAGGTGTTCGGGGGAATGTCGTCAACCAGCGTGGCGGTGGTGGGGTCGAAGGGGATGATGTTCGACGGCTCGGCGGCGGGGCCGGGTAAAGCAGGCACGCCCTCGGGGCCGGGCAGGGCGTTGGTGCCGCCTTGGAAAGCTGGCGCGGGGCCGCCTCGGTTGATGAAGGCTTGGCCGGTGTAGGCGGCAGGGCTTCCAGAAAGCGGCACGGCGGCGGCAGGATTCTCGGCGGCGTAAGCCAAGGCGGGCTGGCCTGGGCGAGGCGCAGCGGGAACAGGAGGCTCGAAGCCTGCTTGCGTGAGAATGTCGCGCTGGAAACGGGGGTTGATGACGGTGTTAGTGTCCAAGACCCGTTGTCCCATAAAATCAACGGTGCTTTTGGCGATGGCTCCGGCTTCTACGAGGCGTTGGTCTTCACGCAGAATTTCCACGGTGCGGCGCATGGAAAAGTAATCCGCAGCTTCTTGGCGGGATGCGGTGCCGAGCTTTACCTTTTGCTCAAGGACTGGAAGTTCGTCTTTGAAATAAACTTTATTGCGAGCCTTCACCCCGAGGCCCGCGCCGAGGCCGCCGAAGATGGCGGAGATGCCGGTGCTGGCGGGGTCGTATTGCGGGCGGGGGGCGAGTTGTTCGCCGGTCTGGCGGAAATGCTCCATCGCCACTTCCTTGCTGATGTCTTGGTGCAGGAGTTTATCGAGGCCGAGGTTGCCGACTTGGATCGTGGCGTCGGTAGCCACGCCGATGCCTGCGCCTGCGCCAAAGGCTCCGGTGACAAACTTGGCGGCGGCGGCGCTGCCTTTCTCGGCTTGGATGAGATTGGCGGCATTCGCCAGGCGGGAGATGGAAACGGGCGTGGGGGCGAGGATCGAGACAAGCTGGCCGCCGGTGTTGTAGCCGGGCTTGAGTTGGTTCGCGGCATAGAAGCTATCGAGGAGGTCGCTTTCCTTGGAGGAGGCTTCGAGCAGGGCGTCGTAGGCGGCTCCGGTGCCGAGCGCGGCGGCGGTGCCTGCGCCAATACCAACGGCGATGGCCCCCGGTCCAGTAAAGCCGGTGGCCGTGGCGGCGGCTCCCCCTCCCACGATGGCGGCTCCGGTTTGCATGGCTCCTTTGAGCAGGCCGGAGGCGGTGGCTTTGGCTTCGGGGAAAGCTCCGGCGCGGCGCTCCAGGTCGCGGCGGGCGGCGGTGGCTTTCTCCACCGAGGGGATCACGGTGCGGGTGGCTTCGTCCCATTGATCCACGGTGCCTTTCTGGAGCTGGGTGTAGGAGTCGGAGTCGATCACCCCGGCGGACCACAGATTTTCGACGGCGGAGTTGTAGCGGGCGGGGTCGATGTAGATGCGGCCATCGAGGACTTTCCAAGATTGGCTGCCCTCGGGGAAAATTCCTTCCTCGCGGATAAGTTGATCCTCGCGCATCCCGGCATCGCGGGCGGCATCGAGTTCGGGGTTCGGCGTGGGAACAGGCGAAGGCGTCGCGGCGGGCAAGGCGGGCTCGTCCTCCACGGGAGCATCCAAGAATGACTCAGCGGTCGGGGCGGAAGTTGTCTGGGCCTCGTCAAGAAATGCCTCAGCGTCCAGCGGTGCTTCGTCGAGGAAAGCTTCGGCGGTCATTTGTAATTGAACTGCGTGCGAAGTATTTGAACGGCGGAGGAACGATCAATTTTACCAGCGCGGAGGGCGGCACGGACATCATCCGGCGAGGAATAAGGGGCTGGTGTGCGTGAAGGCGCAGGAGTTTGGGAAGGAGTCGGGGCGGCAGGGGTCGGCGTTGGGGTGGCAGCGGGCGCGGGGGAGGATTTGGAGGAGCGGTTCACGGGGCGGATGGCGACTTCGATGCGTTTGTCGAAATCGGATTTTTCGCTTTCCAGTTGCTTGCGGAGGGAAGCCACCTTCGTTCCGCCGAGCCACCCGGCAGGCTCATAGGTGCCGGTCTCGTCGTTGTAGGCCACAGATTCCGCCTCGGTAAAACGAGTGAGATCCGTGAGGCGAGCGCCGACATTTTCGCTCTGGAGCTGGAGGCGTTTGATGTTGTCCTCTTGCGTAGCGGAGAGTTTCGCGGGGCCGCGAACGGCTTCCCCGGTGCTTTCATTCCATGCCGGGAAGCTGCGGCCCGTGAGCGGGTCGATCATAACCATCGTGCCATCCTCGGCTTGCTTGATTTCCATCTTCACCGCCTCGGGTTGCTTGGCTTCTTCAATTCGCTGGTTATTTGCAAAATACACCGTGCGGCCATCGGGCAGGGCCACGGTCTGGACTTGCGAGGCGCGGGATCGCTTCACGCTGTCTTGATAAATGCGGAGGGCGTCGCGGGCGGGGACGCTGCGGCCCGAGGCTTTGGTGGCGCGGATGACTTCCTTCTCATGCGGGGAGAGGGCATTCCATTGCTCTTGGCTGGTGATGCGAATGCTGGCTCCTTGGGCGAGCCGGGCGGCGACGGCATCGAAAGGCTCCTCGTCTTGACCCGACACGGCATCGAGGGCTGGGCCGACCGGTTGTTGCTGGGTGGTCGGATCGACGGCATCAAACGCTGCCGATAAGGGCATGATGTTATTTGGATCAGCGTCGGCAGAGGGGTTCACCGGGAGCGGCACAACCTGGTCGTAATCGAGAGCGGCTTGCTGGGGGGTCATGGAAAGATTTTACTGCCAGATGTCAACGCCATCCGCCACATCGACGCTAAACATCGGCGAAGACCCACCGCCTCCGCCGATGCCGAGGGCGGCTTTCTGTTTGGCGAGGTTGAGGGCTTGGGTGTATTGGGCGTTTTGATTGTAGCGAGTTTGGAGGTTTTCCACGGCAGGCATGAAGGCCATGTAGGTTCCGGCCATCTTGTTGGCGTTTTTACCGGCTTTGCCGAGTTCTTCATTGAGAGCGTTGCCGAGGGCTATGCCTTCTTCGCCATACTGCGGGAGGATGGCTTGCATGGCGGAGCCGGTAGCGGCGAGACCTTCGAGCTTGGCGGTGTTTTCGCGGGATTCTTTAAGCATTCCGCCGATGCCGCCGCCGAGACCGGCGAGACCTTCGCCGATGGATTTACCGAAAGATTGCATTCCTTGGGCGCGGGTGTTGGCGGCGTTGACTTGGGATGCTCCGAGGATTTCGCCGGAGCGGTCGTTGACGGTGGGGTTGTAGGCGAACATGGGCGTTTAGGGGGTTGGGAGGTTTTTGGATTGGCGGGCTTCTATGCAGAGTGGGCTGCCGGGCTGGAAGGCTCGGCAGGCGGATGGACGGTGTTGGTATATTGCGCAGGCGACTCCTCGGCCCACTTCGCCACGGAGGGCGATGCAGCGTCCGCAGGGGTCGGTTTTGAGAAGGGGGTAGTCGCTTCGGAGGTAGTCGGCAGGGATGCCGGTGGCGTCGGAGCGGTCGCGCCGGAGCACGGGCCAGCTCCAACGGTGCGAGCAACATGCGCCACACCGTTGACAGTCGTATTCGGAGCCCAGTTGTGGCGGAAGCCCTGCTCGGGGATCGCGTTGTCCTCGTAGGGGGCGAGGTGGGCGATGTTGTTGACCTGGCTTTGGAGTTTCGGGCAATGGACGGGGCTGCTCAAGTGGCGGTTCACGCAGTTCCAGCATATCGGGTAGTAATCGGCGTTGTGGGATTTGTCCTGCTTGTGGCCCCACTTGCCGGTGGAGCGGTCGTAGCGGGTGGGGTCCATCGGGACGCCTTCGGCTTCGAGGTAATCGAAGATGTCGTCGTCGGTCCAATGCCGCATGGGGTAGAGCTGGGTGGGCGAGTCTGGGGTGCGGCGGACATCCTGCATGAGGGGCACGGCTCCTTTGATGAGATCGACATCGGCGGATTTCTGGCCGTGGAAGCAGGAGTCCCACGGCCATTGGAAGGTGCCGGTGGGGCGCTGGAGCACATCGGAGAGGCCGCAGAGGTAGCGTCCGGCGGAGACTTCCTGCGCGGTGGGGGCTTCGGTGCCGAGGCTGAGGATGAGGGCGCTGTGGTGGCCCCATTGGTAATACTTGAGGAAATCGAAACGCGGCTCGCCGGTCTCGATGTCGAAGCCGTCTTGGATGGCGATGCGGCCGGGAGCGTAATCGAAGAGGGTCAAGTCCCACTCGCGGGCGAGCAGGTCGCTGTGGGCGTAGCGGTGGCGGAAGCGGGGTTCACGCCACTGCACGCAGGGGAGCCGCACGCCGAGCTTGAAGATGAGGAGGTGCAACATGGCGGTGCTGTCCTTGCCTCCGCTCCAGAGGACGACGGGGTTGCGAAACTCCCGCAGCCAGTGCTCGGCGCGGTAGAGGGTTTGATCGACGAGGGTTTGCAGGTGTTGGTTCATTAAATGGCGAGGCCGACTCCCATGAGAGCACCGCCCGCGATGCCGCCCATCATTCCCATTTGTCCGGAAGATTGAGATGCCCCGGCCTGCAAGTAAGCGCCTTGCATTGAGGCGTTGTTGTTAAGCACCGTGTTACGGCGGGTTTCGAGCATGTTGGTGTTGAAAGTCTCTACATTGCCAATGGTGCCGAGAGCGTTGGAGTAGGCTTGGCCGAGCATTCCGCCCGCTTGGCCACTCAGCCCTTGCCCGAAGGAGGCTCCGGGAGCAAAGGCCCGCTGGTAGGGGTCGTAGTTCATTCGCTGGTTGGCGACATTGAGGGCGGTCTGATTCGTGTCGGCCATGACAGCGCCTGCAAATGTGCGGCGTTGCGCTTCGCGCTGGCTGGCGTAGGCGTCACGGTTGAGCACTTCGGCGGCAAGGGCAGCGTTGCCGACGCCGAGGCCACGGGCGGACATTCCGGCCCGGGCAGCTTGGGTGGCGGCGCGTTCTTGCTCGGGGGTGAGGCTGCGGCCAAGCTGGAGATCGGCAAGGGCGGAGGCGTTGAGTTGTTTGGAGATTTCGTTGTTGCGAGGGTCCACCGCATCCAGTCCGGCTTTGGCCTCGCGGTAGCTCTCGTTGTCGAGATTGGCTGAGACTTTAGCAATCGTGCCTAGCTGGAGCTTTTCAAACTCGGGATAGGCCGACTTGAGTTGCTTGATCTGGTCTTGACCGATGAGCCGCGAGTTCTTCCGCGCTGCCGCGAACATTTTCTCATAGTCCAGCGGCTCGGCGGCCTTGGGCACCGGCTGCATCTTTGGTTTTTTAGGTCCTTTGCCACCCATTACTCTACCCCCCTTTCGTGAGCTACGGACGACACGGAGGTCGTCCCTCCAAGACCAACGCGGCGGGCGAGTTTGGCCCATGGGTAGGCGTGGGGCTCGAAGGAGTTGCGCCTATGCCAGATGGCCCACTCTTGGGGGTGCGTGGCGACGCGGAGAAATTCGCGGACGGGGTTCGCGTGGCCGACCGAGGCGGCGAGCTCGACGAACCAGGCGTTGGGGGGGAGGTCGTAGGTCATATCGTTGGTATCCGGGGAGTAGTGGACTTCGTGGGCGAGGAGGAAGACTTGCGGGGTGTTGAAAACGAGGCCGTGGGCCATGTGCCAGCCGAGGAGGGATTCAAAAGGTTCTGTGGTGTGTTCGTCATGCCAGTTGCGGGCTCGTTCCCAGGGGAGCATTAGGGGGTTAATTCAGTGACCGTCATGGTGCTGATGGTGCGGAAAGAATAGTCTCCAACATTTGTATCGTAATATGATTTATTTATGTAACCTATTATCGAAGAATAGACTTTTGCTTGTATTTTGTATGAAACGGTTAATGTGGAACCTGGAGAATTATCAATAAAATCCAAATTAACGCTTTGAATTGCGTATGCTCCGCTATATCCACCGTTACTTGTTGCTACAAGTCGATCTCCTGAAGAAGTCCCAACTCCTATGGCTGTGCTTCCACGCAAGATTCTAAATGCAATCCCATGGTTGCCATTGTTAGTGGTGCACGAAATGTTGGCTTGAATGCGAACTGCCCCAGAAGATGAAGCAATCCTTCTTGTTAATGTGATAGAAAGGCTTGAAACATCAACCCAATCGGATGCGCCGGTGTTGATATCCTGGGTGTTTGTTTTAACGGCTTGAACAACTTGGATGGGAAAATTTGACGGCAAAGCTAAACTGGCGAGGCCGAGGGTGCCAAAGCCCAAAGCTGTTCCACTGCGGCGGAGGACATGACCGTCGGTGGAGGCCGAGAGGTCGGTTGGGTTAGTGGTGCTATTTGTCGGATTTCCGATTACCGACAAGGCGGCGGAATCGCGGAGGATGGTCGAGGTGACGGATTTGTCGGCCAGCTTGGTCGAGGTGACGGATTTGTCGGCCAGCTTGGTCGTGGTGACATTCGCGTCTGCGATTTTGGCCGTGGTGATCGCTGAGTTGGAAATATCCTCAGTGGCGATGGCCGCGATAATTACGCTCGGCGTTTGAGCCAAATTCAAGATGGCCGGGGTAACGGTCTGGCCGGAGGTGAATCCTGTAGGGTGGTTGTAGCCTTTGGTGACGGTGATGGTAGCCATGGGTTAGGAGACGGTGCGGGTTTCGGTGTGCGGGAGTCTGCCCGTGGCGGCCTCGGCGGCGACGGAACGGATTTCCGGCCGACCGGTGGTGCTGGTGAATGTCAGCTCCAGGGCATGGGCTTTTGTGCGGATGGGAAATTTAAGTGAGTAATCCTCCGGGGTTCCGGTGGAGTTCGAGAGGGTGGCGACTTGGAAGGTGGAGTCGGGGTTAATGATGACGGCGGATGCGGATAGGGATGAGGACTCGGGAAGGACGACATCGGCGAGGCTGCGGAGGAACCGCTTGGAGTGCGGGGTGCCGAAGTTATAGCGGCGCGTCCGGATGGTGGCTTCGACAGGCGTGGTGCCTGCGCCAGCTTGAGCGGCTTCGTCTCCGGCTTCGATTTCATCCAAGAGAAAAAGGGAACCAGCGCGGTTGGTGATGAAGACGCGGCGGGTAGTGCCGTAGGTGGCTACCAGGAAATTATCGACGCCGAAACCATAAATGTCGCGGGTTTCCCAAGACTCGTTAAGAGAGTTGTAAATGAAAACGGTATTGTTGGTAGTGGTCTGCGCACCGGAATTGTCGGTGGGACAGGCGATGAGGTAGCGGTTGTCGAACCACAGTCCGACAGAGTTCTTCGCCAGCGCCGCATTCAAGTTTGCGAATTGGTCGGCGATGGGGTCGGAGAGAGGTTTGGTGTCGCCGCGAAGTTTGAGGTCGAGCTTGGTGTCCAACCGATAGATGCCGGAGTCGGAGAGGAAATAAACGAAGTTGCCTGCCGTGACGATGGAGCGGCGGGCGGAGCAACCCACTTCGTCGGTGAGGAGGGTGAGCTTGGAAATCAAGGTCGCGCCGGTATCAACGATATCGAATGATTGATTGATTTCGGCCAGATAGATGGACCGGCGCATGAAGACGAGGGCGCTGCCTTCGACCCATGGGTGGACGGCTACGAGGTAGTCGTTGCTGCCTTGGTTGGCTCGGAAGTTTTGCCAGAAGGGGTCGTAATTGTTCGGGTCCAGAACATCGGAAAGCGAAACCGAGTCGCGGCCATCAGGGATGACGAGGCGGTTATTGATGTAGCTTGCCCACCCGACCGAGCGCATGGTGCGATAGGTGGGACCGGCAGAGGGGATTCCTGCGGGGGATTTGACAAAATTCGTGGTGGGCAGGCCGTCCCAATAGATCGGTGGTTTTACACGGCGGACGGTGCGCCCAGAGATGGCGGTGTCGTTGGCTGTGCCCGCTGGCACGGCAATGGTGAATGAATTGCCAGTAGTGCTAAGGATGTCAAATTCGTGGCCGTTGAATGCGGCGGTGGGAGACCCTTCCAACCGGATTCGCTGTCCGGAGGTGTAGCCGTGGCCCGTGCAGTTCACGGTGGCGGTGGTGGTGGAAACGGTAATGCCGCCAGCAGTGAGGTTTTTCTCCTCCCAGCCTGGGATCGTCGGATCGGCCTCGCAGAAAAGGTAGAGGCGGTCGTAGGCTTGCAGCATCGTGACGGTATCGTTAGCCTCAATGCTGCTGCCGTCTGGAAATGTTAACTCGCCGGGGAGAATGGAAATGACGATGGGAGATTCGTCTTCGTAGGAAATCGGTTCGCCGGTATCAGTGGAAAGGTATCCATCGCTCCAGACGCCGGAGGTGAAATCACCTTGGGCGAGGACTGGGAATGCACGGTCGGAACCGGCGATGACAAGAACCTCCATGGAATTCACTCCGTCTGGCGAGCGCATCACGGCTGAGGTGAAAATTCCACCGGCATAGGCCGAGCGGACGACGGGCTCGTTCGGCGCGGAGTTAAGAACAAACGGAAGGGAGAGCGGGGTGCCAGCAGGCGAGATGTTTTCAGCGAGGCGCTTGGCACCTTTGCGAACCTTGGCAACGCCTCGGTCGAAGCGCATATTCACCGAGTCTTGCAAAACCCCAGGCGGAAGATTGACCGGATTGAGTCGGCTGGCAAAGCCGATAAATCCAAAGTCGCCATCAATAGCTATGGGGGAGTCCAGCGACATTATGTTGCGATAATGCCAATCGTGCGCAGTCGTGAAAGAATGGCCTCTTGTTTAGCTTCCAGCTCCACGCAGAATTCTAAAAGTTGGTTTACTGTTGGCGAGGTTGCATCAACCGTTACTGATCCATTTGCCGTTGGCAGTGAACCGGTGGAAGTGGTAACATCAAGACTCGTAATTGCGGTTGGTTGCACAACCGGAGTGGCGTTCCAGAATCCGAGCTTTTGCGTTATGGCGGTGCCTATCTTGGTGCCGGTGGAGGTTCCAGCAGCCACATTGTTGCCTTCGCCCAAAGTCAAACCAGCGCAATTTACAGGTCCGCAAGTTAAGGTTCCGCTGGAAAGATTAAGCGGAGTGCTTCCGGAGCCAGAAGCGATCAGTCCAACTTCCTGCAAACTAACGAGGAGATCGGCGGTGAGGGCGGGTTGATCGACCGGCGTGGCGTTCCAGAATCCGAGCTTTTGAGTAGCGTCGGTGCCAAGCTTGGTGCCGGTGGTGGCGTCAAGGGCAAAGTTGGTGGCGGCGGGGACGGTGACGGTGTTGCTGACCGTGCGAAGGCAGTCGCTTTTCAGGACGCCGGAGGTGACGCGCTTGGTGACGCCGTTGTCGCTGATGGGCAAAAAGTCTGAATCGTCCGGCAGCGTGGAGAGGAGAGTGAGTTGGTCGATGGTTTTTGCCATGGTCTACTTTCTATTGTGCGGGGGGTTGTCAAGGAGGCTGCGGATAGCCGGTGTGGAGAGGCGGCGGCGGTTGTTCGTGCTGAAAAGATCGCGGATCGCTCCGGCGGTTTTGTGCGGGTGCTCGAGGATTTTTTGGCGAACCTTGGGCAGCAAATCGGCGGGGATGCCGGGGATGGTTTCCGCTGCGGCGGCAGAGGATTTGGCGGGCTTGGGGGTGCCGGGCTCGATGATGCGGTAGCAGGTGACTTGCACGGGGCGCATGGTGGCGGCGTCCCAATCGCTGAATTTTTTAGTCTCGATGTCGCGGGCTTCGATGGCGTCGCGCAGGAGGTCGTGGACATTGCGCTCGGGGCAGCCGAGTTGGCGGGCCGCTTGCTGGCGGGTGAGCCATCCTTGGTTTGCGGGGATGCCGTATTTGAGGGCTTTGTGCTTGAGGGCGATGGCGGCGAGTTTGTTCATGCGGACTTGGGTTTGAGGAGGAGGCTGGCGTAGCTGGTGCCTTCGTTGATGGTGACATTCACCATCTGGAAGTTGCCGGTCTTTTTGCTGATGAAGCGGACGAGGTAGCCATGCGTCCACTCGGTGGGGCGGGTGTTGGCGTAGAGGGGCTGGCGTTTGCACAGGCAGCCGGGGTTCCATGCGGAAATGAGGCCGACGCCGGGGAGGTGCATCGGCTTGTAGGCGGCGCGGTGCGTGTCGAAGAAAACGATGTTCGCAGCGGCCTTGGCCATGGCTTGCCCAGCGGCATCGCGGGCGTTGCTGATTTTGTGAACGAAAAATGCCTTGTCGATTTTGACCCAGCCTGGCGTGTCGCAGTCTCCGTGGGTTTTGCCTTGGTGGTAGTAGCGGATGCCTCGGTCTTTGAGCCGGAGGACATGCTCGGGGCAGAAGGTGCGGCGAAGCAGGTCGGTGTCTTTGTGGTGAGCGAGGCGTTGGGTGAGCGCCCATCTCTCGACGCGCCATTCGTGGTTGCCTTCGATGTAATGCACTTCGGAGGGTGAGGCGGCGGCGAGGATTTGGTCGAGGAGACTGTTGGCAACGGCGATGTCGTCTTCGTAGGAGTCCTCGGTCTCGGCGACATAGCCGAGCGTGTGGTGCTCGGCGAGGAAGCCGCCGCAGTCAATAAAATCGCCGCCGATGATGAGACGGTCGGGCTTGAGGGTTTTGAGATCGCCGAGGAAAGCGGCCATCGCGGCGGGGTCGTGCTTGTTGCCGTGGACATCGGAGAAAATGACTTCGATGATGTCGCCGGTTCCGGCCCTCGATGTGGCGGGCGTGACCTTGCGCGGGGCTTTGGTGAAACGCGAACGCTCCAGAGCCTTGATCGTTTCGGCGTGGGCGCGGCGCTCGGCTTCGAGCTGGGCGCGGGCTTGGGCTGCTTCGTTCTGCGCGGCGGTGACTTGGCTGGCGTGAACGATGTTTTGCAGTTTGTTGGTTTTCATTCTTCGTCCTCCTCGTCTTCGTCTTCGGTTTCGTAAGGCCACAAAATTTCGTCGGCCTCGCGGGTGATGGCGCGGGCGGCGTAGTCGTTGCCGAATTTGAAATCCATGAAGAAGGTCTCGCCGCCGTCCTCCCAAGAGACCAAGGCAATGCCGACATCGAAATGCTCGGCGAGGAGGTCGCGCACCTGGAGCATGATGGCTTCGCGGTCTTTCGGTGGGGAGGATTTGGGTTTGCGCAGGCGGCTCATGCGTTGCCCTCCTCGACGAGCAGGTAGGGGATGGTCTTCTGCCCGGCGCGGTCCATTTCGGAGTAGGCGAGGGCGATGAATGCGCTCCACTGGGCGGGGTGGATCGTCTGACAGCCGAGCGAACTCGTAGTGTTGTAGCCTCCTTTGTGCAGGTTGATGGCGGTTCCCATCGAGTCGCCTTCGCCGTCGCGGGCCACGGGGAGTTGTTCGCCGGGCGTGGCGGGGCGCAGGGCAGGATAGCCGCCGCCGGGCTTGCTGAGGCCGTGTTTGCCTTTGCGGTAGCGGTGCACGCCGGGCTTGAGGACGGCGATGCCTTGGCGGCACACCGAAGGATCGGTGTTGGCGTTGAATGTTGCGTAGGCGTTTGGGGAGACGAGGAAAATGGCGTCGTCGTAGATGCCTCGGTCGTTCTCGCCGGGCTTGCCCATCGTGTCGCGGTAGTAGCCACGGATGCCCACCAGAGCGACCTCATCGGCAACGCGGGCCTTGGTGAGCAGGGCTTGCGTTTTCGACTTGGCTTGTTGTGGACGGCTCGGGGGGAGCATCAGGAGTTTTAGGTTTTAAGTTTTAAGTTTTAAGTTCTCCCTCTGTGCTCTCTGTGTCCTCTGTGGTTATTTATCCTTGAGGGCGGGCAGCTCGGGGAGGGTGTAGCTGAAGCGCCCGTAGTCGGTTTCGAGCGAGACGCCGAGCGTGCTGCAGCCGGTCAGAAAACTGATCGTCACAAAGATGTATCCGATCAGCAGGGCCATCGCGGAGACCTTGGCCGGTGCACTCATTTCTTCTCGTTGCGGAAAATCTCTACCAGCGCGATGACCGCTGCCACGGCGGACGCGATGGCTTCCCAATGTTGGGGAGAGAGGCTTAATCCGGCGAGGCCGCCGAGGACGGCGAGGCCGCGAAAGGTGGACGGTTGTTTTAAGTGCGAGAGGAATTTATTCATGGGGGGGGAGGGAGGGGTTTTAAGTTTTAAGAATTAAGTTTTAAGGGTCGTGCGGCGTGCGCTTCTTGTTGAGGATCGCGTAGAGCGAGGCCACGCCGACCGCGATGCCGACTAGGAGCGAGGCGATGCGCAGCCAGGCTTCGATCTCGGGAAGCATCGACACCCCGAGCCCCGTCGCGGTGGCGAGGAGGCCGGTGAGGCTGGCTGTGGCTTGGTGCGTGTCCATTAGCTGAGTGCGGCGGCGAGCTGCGCTCCGGTGGTGGCCACGGTCGAGCATTGCGCGAGTCTGTCGGTCTGGAGCAGGTCGGTCTTGGCTTTCACCGCGTCGAGCTTCGAGGCTTCGGATGCAGCGAGTCTGCTGCTCACGGCTTGGTCCACTCGGGCCAACTCGACCGAAAGCTCGGAACGCACGGCTGCTGCCACCGTGCTGGCGGACGGCGCAGTGACTCCGGCGATGGCGGCTTCGAGGAGGCTTTGGTCGGCAGGATCGCTCGGCAGCGCATCGGTCTTCGATTTGATCGCCGAAAGCTGGGTCGAGTTGCTATCGAGTTCTTGGCGAATCTCGATGGCGGTCGGGCCGCTTGCGCTGGTGAGCGTGCGGCTCGAGTGGCTCCAGATGTCGCTCGGCGTGACCGAGGCGGGTGCGTTGGTGAGCGTGTCCACCGTGCCGCCGGTGATAGATCGAGTTGCAGCGCCCCAGACGGCGGTGGCGATGTCTGATCCAGTGACAAAGGCTGTGCCCGTTGTGTTGTCCACAGCGACTCCCAGACTAACCGAACCAGCGGCTGGGACTGCACATGTGCCGGTCAAAGCGCCCGATGCGTAGCTGACTCCGCTGCGCACATCGGTGGCGGCTGGCATGGCGGCGTTGGCCGTGGCGTCGATGAGGGTCTTTGCGCCTGCGGTGTCGGCGTAGTTAAACACGGCCACATTGGTATTGGCTTTTTTCAGCCGGATCGGGCCGGAAGTTGGAGACTGCCCTAAAATACCGTATTCAATTTCTTCAACGGTGGTTTGTGAGTTTTGGCCCGCACTCACGCCTACCGACGAACTTAATCCAACAGAACCTGCGCCAAACCCGTTTCCGACTGCGCGTTTGACTCTGGCGGTTCCAAGCGAGTTTGAAAGGCCGGTGAAGTTCTCACCTCCAACCGCACTCCCATTTACAACAATCGTTGCAGTAGATATGTTTATTAAGCCATTACCACCGCGCCCGCCGACAACATTTCCGTTTATGGTGATGGTATTAATTCCCGACTCATTTCGGATGCCGTGGGCATTAGTCAAAGAGGATGTGGCTGATCCAGATGCCGTGCCGGTAAAGTTGATTGTTCCGGCAGTGCAGTAAATTCCATGATAATCATTTGCAGAACCTCCAGTAGCTGATCCAGAAAGCACATTGAGAGTGCCGCCGCTCATATTTATCGCGGTGCTATAGGGGGTAGAACCTGAGGTCGGTGATCCGCTTCCACCTGTAATGACTCCGGTGATATTCACCGTGCCTGCTGTCAAGACCAGTGCGTTGGAGATAGTGCTGACGCCTCCGGTCAAATTGCCTGTGATGTTCAAAACTCCAGTGCTGGTTTTGTTAATTCCATGTGAATTCACATTCGATCCAGCTAATACATTTCCGTTTAGCGTGCCAGAATTCCCCCCTGTTTGGTTGATAAGAGCCGCGCCAGCGTTGCAGCGAAAAAGGTTTGCTGTAATGGTGACGCCATTGCCTAATGTGAATGAGCCGCCAGCCGTGGCTCCCCCGATAGTGTCATTGCGTATTTCCCCAACGGTCGCTGACACATTTAGCGTGACGGTGAAATTATTCGCCATCAAAACATCGATGTTCGTGAATGTTGGGAACAGGTCACTGGCTGTGCCGGTGGGCGTAGTGGCCCAGACATCGGCGGCGTTTATGTTGCCAGTTTTACGAGCGTAGTAGGTTGCCATGGCTTAGAGTCCTTTTGCGGCGATGTAGGCTTGGAGTGCGGCTTGGATCGCGCCGACGGCCTGCTGGGTGGCGGCGTCCGCACCGGCCAGTGATCCGAGGACGATGCCGATGGCGGCTTCGTCTGCGGTGATGACCTCATTGTTCTCGATGCAAGTCGGGACCAGGCGCATGGCGACCTGCGCGTCACTCGATCCATCGCCGTTGTATTTGCCTGTGATGGCCAAGTTGAGCGAATATTTTGGGTATTGTTTGCCGTCGATTTCGATGGGGTTGGTAGCGATCATGGTGTTTGGATTTTTTGGGTTTAAGAAAAATTCAGATTGGTTTTGTTCGACCACGCGCCGGTGGCGGATTGCTCCGAGACGACATCGCCTGCGGAGTTGGTGGTGATGCGGTAGATAGTCCAGGCGGTGGCGTCTTCAGCGGGGCCGGAGGCGGGGTAGTCGGTCCAGGAGAGGCGGCCGATGTAGAGGGTGGTGCCTGAGACGGCGTGCAGGAAAATGGCGGCTCCGGGGCCGGAGACGAGGGGGAAGACTTCGCCGGTGTGGTCTTTGCTGTAAAGTCGCCGGTCGGCCAAGTTCAAGGCGAGTTCGCCGGTGGCGACTTGGTTCGCGGCGGGGATGCGGCCTGCGACGGTGGTGCGTTTGACCTTGAGGACCATTGGGAAGTTTTAAGTTTTAAGTTTTCAGCGGCTGCGAGGGGGAGCGATGGCGCGGGCTGGAACCGCGCCACCGCTATTGGGGGAAGGGCTACCTAGAAGCTGCCGCCGTCGATCTCGGTCTCGAGCGCGGAAACGCGGGAGGTGAGAGCTGTGGCTGCGGATTCGATGGTGCCTGCGCGGGACTCGAGGGCGTCGATGTCGCCTTCGTTGGTCGTCACACGGCCAGCCAGCGTGGTCGCTGCGGACTCGATGGCGTTGATGTCCGACTCGGCTGTGGTGACACGACCGGAGAGGGTCGTTGCGGCGCTCTCGATGGTGCCTGCACGGCTCTCAAGGGCGTCGATGTCGCCTTCGGCTGTGGTGACGCGGCCCGCGAGGGTCGAGGCGGCACCTTCGATGCTGGTGGCGCGGCTCTCAAGGGCGTCGATGTCACTCTCGGCTGTGTCGAGGCGTCCGTCGAGGGCTTCCTCGGCTGCGGTGGCGCGGTTGACCTCGGCTGTCAGGGCGCTGGAGGCGCTGCTGGCGAGGGAGGTTATGGCTCCGTTCAAGCTGGAATCCGCTTGCTGGAAAGCAGTTACGACTTCCGAAAGCGAATTTAGGGCTGTGCCGTCCACATTGGAGAGGACATTGTCGATGCGAGTTCCGAGGGCGGCTTCCGCTGCGGTGGCGCGGGAGGTTTCGGAGGTGATGCTGCTGTTCAGCGTGCTGACTTCCGAGGAGAGGTCGGCGTTCGTGGCGAAGTGGCCTTCACCGGCGAGGGCGACGATACCGGAGTCGAGTCCGATGTAGAGTTTGTCGTCAACCTTGTTGTAGGCGAGTTCGCCGATGGCGAGGCTGGCTGGGGCTCCTGAGTTACCGCTCAGGCGGCGTTTGATGCGAAGGGTATTGGGCATTTGTGTTAGGGGATGTTTGGTTGTTCTGCGGGGTTAGTCCTAAAACTCACCGCCGTCCGCGTCGGACGAGATGGGTAGATAGGAAAGGGTGTCCACATCCCACCGGTGCGGGATGTTGGTATCTGCGGGAAAATAAATGCGGGCGACGACGCCTTCGGCGGGAAAGTCGGCGACGGCGGGGAAAGTCTGCACATCGTCGAACTCGTCGGGAATCATCGAGCCGGAGACTTGGCCCGAGGAGTCGAGCTGCGCCACCTGGGCGGTGGTGCTGATCATCGTGCCAGTGAGGGGATCGAACGAAACTTGCGACATGGTTACGCGAAGGGGGGATACTGAACGAATGAGGTTTTGAGTTGGGCGTTGTCGGTCGCGGGCACGCCGCCGAAATAGGTCATGCGGATGCGGGCGACTGCGGTTCCGCCAAAGCTGTATTCGGTGTAATCGGTGTTGTTCGTGGCACCGACTTTGAAGACCTCAAACTTGTCATAGAGAGGGACTGGAAATCCGGTGGTGACTCGCAGAGCCCCATCTGGTGTGGCTTGGACGGGTTGCACGATGCCAGCAGAGGAGCGGGCGGCGATCTGGACGGTGGGGTTGCTCATGTCGTTAATTTAATTATGGGAGAGGGTGTCAAGGGGTGATTATTGGAACGAAGCGGACCAGCGGCGGACCTCGCCTTTGCGCAGCCAGGCGTCGTCCATGCGCTGTTGCAGGATGCCTTCGGCGCGGGCGAACTGGTAGTTGGCTTTGTCCATCTGGCCGTCCTCGGAAAGCGTTTCGGCGAGGGCGTAAAATTTAAGGTAGTCCGCCAAGAACGCGGGGATGCGGTGGCGCAGCCAGAACTCCTCATTGGTCGGGAGATTGCCGGTGGTGTCGGCGATGGCCTCGTAGCAATCGCCGCTCGTGTTGTAGTAAACGAGGTTGCCCGCTGCGTAAGCGGTCGAGGAGTTGAACGCGGTGCTGGTGAATTTTGGCTGAGGCAGCGAGAACTCCACATACACCGGACCCGAGACATAGTTCTCGTCGATGATGACGAGGCTGTCTCCAGTGATGACAAACTCCAATTTCTGCGTGATGGCATACTCGCTCGGCTTGTCGGAATAAACCGCGACAACATTGCCGATAGGCGTCTGGCCGGTCTGGATGAGCGGAATGTATGGCAACGCATCCTCGGGAGCCTCGTTGCCGGAATCCTCGACATAGGCGGCCGTGGCGCGGTCGTTCCACGCCACATTAAGCGCGGTGTCGATATTGGAAACCTCGCCGCTTGTCGTGGTGCTCACCCGCTTGATGCGCCACACAAGGTCGGAAAATTCCGAGCCCTGCACAGCGCGGCCAATGTAGGAGGTCGTGCCTTGGTAATCGTGCTCGTAGGTGTAGCCTCCTTCGGCAAAGCCAGTGCCAAGCACAACCCGCTTCTCCGTGTAGTTCGTCTCCGGCCAATCAAAGAAAGTCCAAGCGGTCGCGGCAGCGGTGGTCAAATACTCTGCCAGAGCCGTAGCTTGCGAGGCCATGAGCGGCTGCGCGGGGTCGATGCCCATGCGGCTGATGACGCCATCTCGGACGGTGCGGTAGGGAGTGGCCTTCATTGTGCGCCTCCTTGTTGCAAGGCGGGGAGCGTGCCTTGGCGGCCGATCTGGGCGTTTTGTTGTTGCTGGAGCTGGAAGTTGAAGCCCTTCATGCGGGCTTCGATCATGTTCCGGAAAATTTCGTCCTGCTGGATGCGCTGCTGGAGGGCGGGGTTGGCGGCTATGATGCCTTGGAGGACTTGGGCGCGGAGCTGGTGGTTCTGGCCTTCTGTGGGAAGTTCGGGCTCGGTGCCTGCGGCGATCTTCGTGAAGGCGAGTTGTTCTTCGTTGGCTTCCATGGCGGCGGCGGGGCCGGGGTCGCGGACGAGGAGGTCGGCGAGGACGGGATCGACGGCGGCCATGATGAACTTGATGAGCCCGGCGCGGTCGATGACTCCGGCGGTATCCATCGGGACGACGGCTTTGCTGATGTAGTTGAGCTTCACGCCAAGGGCTTCGGCGTCGAGGTTCTTGGCATCCCAATCCACGATCAAATCGAACTTGCCTTGGATGCTTTCGCGGTCGGCTTGGAACGGGAGGGTTTGGCCACCGGAGACGCGGAGGATTTGGACGGGCAGCATGTATTGCTGCATCAGTTGATAGGTCTGGCCGATGATGGCTTTGAAATCGCGGAGCCAGCGGTCCACCGTGTGCTGCTGGACGAGGGCGACATAGTTGGGATCAACCCCCTCGCCTGCCATGCCGAAGTATTCATTCACATCGCGGCGCACGGCGCGTTCGATCTCGATGGTGCCTTGGTCGAACGGCGGCGGTTGCATCCAGCCGATTTCGTTGGGACGGCGCTCGGGGATTTGCACGGCGGGGCCGAGGATGATGTCGAGCTTGCCCCGATTGGCGGGCACGCGCATGGGCGGCAGGATGGCGATTCCGGCGCGGTCGGTGCGATAGTCGCGCTGGGTCTTGATCTCCGCCTGCATGGTGCTGACGATCTCGGGGATGCCTCGGGCTTCGATGAGGCAACGGGTGACGCGCTCGCGGGGGAGTTCGATGAAAGGATATTCGCCGTGCGAGTAGGGGGAGATTTCTTCTTTGGCGAAGATGTCCACATTCGGGTGCATGACCCGGCACATGATTTTCGTCGCGCCGGTCTTCTCGTCGGTTTCCTTGGAATAGACATGCCAGATTTCCACCAGGTCGCGGTGGTCTTGCCAGAGGATGGAGTCGCGGCGGTTGGTATTCTGGTGGGCGTAGATCGGCCAGAGGCTGGTGCCTTTGTAGTTCTCGGCCTTCTCGTAAAATTCGTAGGGGTAGCCTTCGGTGACGGTGCGCTCTTCCAACTCCTCGCAAGTCACCATCTCGCGGCGGGCGATCCAGGGGGCGCGTTGGAGGTCGTAGGTGGCGGTGGGGAAAATAATGTCGTTGAAAGGTTCGAGGGCGGTCCACTCGGGCTTGCTCTCGAAAATGTAGGGCTCGGTGTATTCGACGGTGCCGCCTTCGCGGAGCTTGCGGACATTGGCGGCGGTGCCGGTGCCGGGGGCGAATTGCTCGGCGAGTTCGATGGCGATTTCTTCTTGGAGCGGGTCAAGGATTGCGCCAATGAGCATGGCGAGCGGCGAGGCGGGGTCGCCCTGCTCTTGGGCCATGACGATGAGGTCTTCGAGGCTGACGGATTTTTCCTCGATGCGTGTCGTCGTTTTCCAGAACACGCCCATGATGGCGATGCCGTAGGTGGCGCGGATGTTGAGGGCGAGTTCGAGTTCGCGGCGGAGGTCGCTGGCGCAGTGAGTGAAGAGCATCCACTTCAGCACGGCCTCGGCGGCGGTGCGGGATAGGGCGTCGGAGGATTCGACCGGCATCATTTGCAAGCGGGCGGCAAAGGTGGCGGTGAGGCAAAGCTGGGCCTCGCGGTTGCAGACGAGATCGGCGAGGCGGATGCGGCTGTCGGCGGAGCCTTCCCAGGGGAAAACATTTTTGCCGTAGTTGCTGGCCCACTTGCGGCCATCGGAGGATTGGCCATCCCACAGGGCCATGCGCGTGTCGTAGTTGCGGGCTCGGACGGAGGAGAACCAGCCGCCATCGGTGGCGGCTTCGGTGAGCTGGCCGATCCAGTATTTCGTGTCGCGGTCTGGCTCGTCGGATTCAGTCATGCTGTTCGTAGGCCGGGCATGAGGATGGCGAACTTGCCGGTGCCGCCGCATTTCACGACGCATTGGGGGAAGTTGCGTTTGAACCAGGCGATGAAATCGGAATCACGCCAGCAGCCGGGGACTTTCCAATTCCAGAAGTGATAAATTTGAGGGTCAACGGAGAGGGTCAAAGCGCCCACGCCTTCGATGGAGCGGAGGTCTTGCTTGGCGTGGTCGGCGGCGATGGCGTGCTGGCGGGCGTCGGCCTGCACGGCGCGGGAGTTCCACTGCTCGAACAACTCGCTTTTTGCTCCTTCGGCGAGGTCGCCGGGGAGGTCGCTGAGGGCTTCTTTGAGTTCGTCCATTGTCAAAAAGGGGAGCCCGGTTGCCGGTGGCCTGTCCTGAGACGAGGGGCCACCGGCAAGGGCTGGGGGGCGGAATTAGGTCGTTGCGGCAAATTTGCCGAGAACCTGCGGGTTGCTGACCGCTACGCCGAAGATGGCGTCGCAGAAGCCACGGCGTCCACCGCCACGGTCTTCAAGCTCTTCCATTCTTGGTTTGCGGTTGAACCCGATGGACACGAGGTCCATGTCGAGCACATAGCCACGGGCTGCCGAGACGGCGGCTGCCGCGCCATGAGCGAGGTAGGTCGAAACATGCAGCGAGAGAACGCCGAAGTCGCCTTCGTAGATGTCGATGGTGTTTGTGATCTTCTTGGAATCGACATTGCTGTTGAAGGTGCGCACGGAGGACATGACATTCGTGCTGCCCGCTTGGGTGCGGATGAAGTTGGTGAACGCACGCTTGAGGCTGGTGCCGCAAACGAGGTCGTAGTTGCGACGAGCGCGACGGACCTTGAACATCGACTCCAACACATCGATGACATTGTTCTCGGTGAGGGAGGCAGTGGCGGTGGTGTTGATCGACGCGGCGGGTGTGCGGAACGCGGCGGGAACGGCTGTGGCTGTGTCGGCCTGCGCGGTGGCTTTGATCCATTCACCGATGCCACGGGTTTTGTAGGGGGCTGCGCCGGATTGAACTTGGCTGTCGTTGTCGGAGCCCATGATGGACTCGATGTCGATTTTCAATTCAACGAGGGCTTTGGCAGCGGCCTTGTTGAAGGCTTGCTTTTTGCCAACGCCTGCGAGGTCGGCGACATTCTCAACGAGATCATCGACTTGAAAGCTGCGGCGCGTTTTTTGGATGCGGCCCGAGAGGAGTTCGCGGTTCGCGTGCTGGTCGTCGAAGCTGGAGACATCATCGTTGGCGAGGACGCCAGCGGTTTGCGGATCGTTGTAGCGGTCGGCGGGCCATTGGAAGAGAACATTGGCGGGCTCTTTCGACTTTTTGCAAAGCGAGAAGAGGGGCGTGTCGCCGGGTTCGATGAGGACCATCGCGTCAGAGAGATCCTCGCGTTGGCCTTTGACTGTGGTGATGGGGGTTGCTGCCATAATAGTGTTTGGGGGGTTTTAAGTTTTGGGTTGGGTTAGTTGAAAAGTGAGGCGACGAAATTCTCGGCGGCATCACGGTTTCCGGACTTCTTCAACTGATCGAGCGGGTCGGCTTTGGATTTGGTTTTGGGGGCGGCTGAGGGGCTGACAACCTTGGGAGCGACGGCGGTTTTCGCGGGGGCGGCGGGAGCTTTTGGCTTGGCCGCTGCGGATTTTTTGGCCATGGCCTCGGCTTGCTGGAAGCGGAGGGCTTGGCCGCGAATGGCGTCGCCGATGATGAGTTCGAGATTCGGGAGCTTGGCGATGCCGGGATACGCCTGGAGCGTGGTGAGCATCATCTTGCGGGCCGGGGATTCGTCTTGGAAAAGCTCGGGATAAACTTGCCGGGCTTCTTGCTGGAAGGTCTCGCGCTGGGCGAGGTAGTTCCGGCGGGCGGGCTCGGCCTTGAGGATTTGGCGGGCGACTCGCAGGCGCTCTTGAAGCTCTTGCTTCGTGAACTTGCGGGTGGACCCGTCTCCCATGGGCACTTCCACTTCGCCTTCCATGTCGGCCTTGGCAATGAGGTCGGGCACATTGTCGAGGACGGTGTTGGCGGCGGCGAGGCGGCTTTCGAGGGCGTCGGCGGTGGTGACATCGCCGAGTGGGTCGGCAGCGTCTTGTAGCACGATGGGCTGAGCTTTGGTCAGCGCATCCCGGGCGGCGGCGAGTTCGGCTTGGAGGGTGGTGGCTTGCTCCTCGGCGCTTTTGGCGCGGGCGGTGAGCTTGTCCACACGCTTGGTGAGTTTCCTCACGGCGGCGGGCTCGGCCTCTACAGGCTCCTCGTCGGGGTCTTCGTCGTCGGTGTCGGCGTCGGTTTCCTCGGGCTCGTCGTCTGCTTCGTCGGAGGGATCGGACGAATCGGACGAATCTTCGGGGGAATCTTCGGTCTCGGTTTCTTCGGTTGTATTGTCAGGTGTCTCATCCGCGATTGCTTCCTGGTCGGCCTCGGGGGCCGCCGGAGTTGTCTCATCTACGGTGGGGAGGGTGACTCCCAGCGCGTCGATGACTTCGCCGATGCTGAATGCTGATTCTGTCTGGTCCATGGTTTGTGGTGCGTCCAAGTCGCGGTGTCAGAACTGAGGTTTTATGCGGCTCCGCACGGTTTCCACGGAGTTCGCGGCGAGCAGTTCAGCCCTCGCTTGCGAAAGGAAATGCCTGTGAAATGCGGGGAGCGGAAGGGGGTGCTGGCGCAATGGGCGCTAACGGGAGCTAATGGGTGCTAACGGGGGCTAAAAAGATTGCAGAAAAGATTAACCACGGAGGACACAGAGGACACGGAGAGGAGGGTTGGACTCGCGGGAGCGAGCGAGTCAAAGGACACGCAGGGGGATCAATTCGTTGACGCCAACGAAATGATTATTTCTTCGCCAGGAAAGCCTCGGAGCGGGTGCGCTCGATTTCTTCGCGGAGGGTGCGGAGGGCTTCGAGGCCACCGGCGCTGTGGGCGAGGAGGCCGGGGTTCTGCGCGGTCTGTGGCATGCAGGTGATCTCGGCGGCGTCCTCGATGGCGTCGGTGATTTTGAGGAGCACGGCGCGAAACCAGATTTCCTCAGGCGGCACGCACCAGGCGGCGGATTGTTCTTCGGCGGTCATGCTCAAAAGGGAATGTCAGGAGACTCGGAGAGCGAGGCGGAATGCGGCTCGGCGGCGGAATCCTCGCGGGGCTTCTTGGGCTCGAAGTAGAGCTTGAAATACTTTTCGCCGGTGTCGCGGCTTTCGTTCACATACGCGCTAATCCAATACTCGCGGCCTTCGATGGTGCAGGAGCCTTTGTGCGTGGGGTGCGTTTCCTTTTCCTTTTTCTTGTTGCGGGAAAGGCTGCCGTGGTTGTCGGTTCGTTTGATGCTCATGCGAGTTTTTCGAGGTCGGCGGCGCGATACCAGGCGCGGGCTCCTTGGCGGCGAATCGGGCGGAGAATGCCGGAGTCGATGAGTTTGGTGATTTGCTTTGCGCTAACGCCCAGACGGGCCATGACATCGCGGCGGCGGAGTAGTTTCATGGATGCTTTGATTTTACGGGAAGGAGTCAAGGGGGGGATTTTTCAAAAATCAGCAAACCGCTTTTGGTAACTCCGCATCGTTTCCATCCAGCGGCCTTAAAACAGCATCCAGGGTTGTTTGACCGGATGCGTCGCGCATCGACATAGGTATAGTGCCGTTCACCAGGCCAGCAGAAATCAGCAATGGCGTCAGCCTGTCCGAGAAGGAGGCTGGATTTATGTTCCGACTCGTTTCTAAAAACGGAGCAGTTGATCCCTTGCTGACCGGATGCATCGATAAATTTTTTCCAAACAAACAGAGCGTCACCGGACCATGTTCGCAGGACGATTTTTTGCCCTGGTCCGCAAAATAATTTAGGCTTTCTTCCGTCTTTGTAGAATTGGCGGCTGTAATGTCGGTCGAAGAATTTTCGGCAAACATCGTCTCCGTCTTTTGTGATCCACCAAAGCGGTTCATGCATTTAGTAGCAGCCGCCTCCTCGGGTGCGGAGGGAGGCGGGGTCTTCGTATTCGACGCCGGAGAGCGCAATATAGCGACAAATATCAATCCAATCTTTGGTGGCTCCGCGTTTGCCGTCGCTGCCGGTCCAGGTCTTGAGGGCGTAGATGAGGTTTTGGCAACGCTCGGAGATGTAGAGGCGGGGGGAGTTGAGGGCATCGACGGGGGCTTCGTCGTTGTAGGCGAGCCAGTCGTTGATGAGGGTGACGCCCTCCACGATGGCTTGGCCGCTGGTGGCGCGGAAGTCGAGGCCGATGCGCTCGCTGCATTGCTCGATGAGGGTGCGCACGCCTTCGTGTGTCATGGTCGGCGTGTTGCCATAGCGGCTATCCATCCAACGCTCGGCGGGCTCGGCGGAGTCGGCTTTCTCGGCGGCTTCGATGAGGCGCTTGTAGTCCTCGAAGCCAAACCCGGCGCAGGCTTTTTGCGCTGGGCCGGGGCGTCCGTCTTGCAGTTTTCCATCGGCTTCGGCCCACGGGCCGGGGTAGCCGACGCCTTCGATGTAGTCGAGTTGGTCGGGGAACTCGCGGTAAATCCAGCACCGGCCATCGGGGGTGAATCGAATCCACAACATGGCCCAAGTTTTCCCTTCGCCGGGATCGACGAAATGGAAGACGGTTCCCGCTGTGGGAACTTTGTCGTGGGGGACGACATGCACATTCTCGCGGAATTTCGGGAACATGGACATCCGCGCTTTGGTGGGGACGCCGTAGGCTCGCATCAAGATTCGCTCGCGGTTGCTGCCGCGCAGCTCGGTCTCCATGGCCTCGGGGTTTCCGTAAGGATTGTCGGAGGTGTGGAAATAAACGACGCGGGCTTTTTCCCTGGTGCATTGCTGGATGCGGGGAACGCTCTCGACGCCGAGGAGGTGGCCGTCGCGGTAGCGGGGAAGGAGCGGGGCGGGGCATTCCTCTAAAGTTTTCGCGCCATCGAGGTATTCTTTGACCGTCGTTGTGTAGCCTTCGACCGGCGTGAAGCCGATGCCGAGTTCGCCATCGCGGGTGAGCAAGCGGAAGCGCAGGGCTTCGAGCCAATCGGGGGTGACGAGTTCGTCGGCCCATACGAAATTCAACTCCGCGCCTTCGATGGAGGTGACATCCATCGAATAGAACTTGAACCAGCATTGGGAGCCATTCGGCAGGACGAAGGAGTTTTCGGTGAAGCCGCCTTTCTGGGAGTAGGTGATGTTGGCGACGGCACCTTTTTTGAATTTGCCGCTGGCGCTGGGTTTCCACTCTTTCGGCAAATACTCCCACAGGTAAGGCTGCTGGTTTTGGATGCTGGCGGCTTCGGTGGATTGGAGGCACCAGACTTTCGCGCCGGGCTTTTCGACAAGATGCTGCATGGCGCGGCGGGCGAAGTAGCGGGACTTGCCGGAGCGGTTGCCGCCGAGGATCAGGAGTTCGGTGACGCCTTTGGGGAATTTCTCGCGGAGGCTGTCGTAGGCGGAATCGGCTCGCTGCCAGGCGGGGTTCAGCCAGCCGTAGCGCCAAGGGTCTTCGACCATGCGGGCGATCTGCTCCTCGCGCTCGCGGTGGATGGCGAGGAGTTGGGCCTCGGTGGCGGCGAGCTTTTGGCCTCGGTAGCGGACGACGAAACTGCCATCGGCGCGGCGGCCTTCGACTTCGATGGGGGGAATGACGGGGTTGGGGGTTTGGGGGATCATTTGACCACAGAGGACACAGAGGGCACAGAGGAGGATTTGAGTTCGGATTCGCGGAGGCTTAACCAGGTGATGGCTTTTCCCGAGTCGCCGACATCTTCGGGGGTGACGCATTCGTCGGAGATGATGCCGTGGTCTTGGAGGAGATTGAGGGCGTGGGTGGGATCGAAGCGGCGGGCGGTGAGGTAGTCGCGGAGTGAGTTCATGCGGTAACGAAGGCGGCGATGCGGTTGAGCCAGTCGGTGGATTGTTGTTTGGGTTTGGGTTTGGTGCGTTTGGGGGCGGGTTTTTTTGGCCAGGGATACCGGCCTTCGGCGGGCAATTCGCAGGTGTAAAAGCGGTGCCCGGCAGCGCACTCGCGCAGGCGGTGGACTTGATGGCCCTCCGCCCGGCAAGTGACAACGCCGGTCTCGGCTTGGCAGATGGGGCAGGTCATTTGGTGGCCTCTTGACGCATGATCACACGGAGCGCTTTGATGACGGCTGTGAGTTCTTCCACCTGGTCCCTCGCCTCGTCGCGCTCTTGCTTGAGATGGTTTGCCAATTGTGTAAATACCTCCAAAGCCAGCTTCAAGGTGCGTTCGTTGTCAGTCTCGGGCGTAGCCTGCTCCGTGTTCTCTGTGTCCTCTGTGGTCAATTTCATAGATGGGGCTCGGGGGGATAGTCTTGGAAATGCCCGGCTTTGACGACGAGGCGGCGGGCGTTTTCCACCAGGTCGAAGAAGATTTCCTGCTCGGTGATGTCGCGGGAGTATTCGGGGGCGCGGACATAGGTGAGGATGTCGCGCAGGCTGGCGGCTAACTCGGTGGAGAGTCGGCAGGTATGCGCGACGCCGGGGTGGTCCTGCCACTCGCGGCGGCAGGCGGGACAGGCGATCTCGGGGTCAAGGGTGTTTTTCATTGGGTGACGCTGGGTTGAATGTAAGTTGCCCATTTGGAATGATCACTGGGCAGTTCGATTTGCTTTTCTGGCTGCTTGGTGGGCGGTTCGGGGAATGGTGCCCAGTGGACGACTTGGGATTCGATGCGGTCGCCGGAGACGAATCGCCAGACTTCGCCATCGTGGAAGCCGGTCCAGACTTCGCCATCGGCGAGGTGGACGAGGACGGTGATGTCGCTATCGGGCAGGCCGCGCTTGGCAGGCGACCAGGTGATGATGGAGTTGGTTTCGGTGTTTTTCATTTCTGCCTTTCGTTCTGGTTGTTGCTGTATTGTTTTTCGGTGACATTGCGGAAGACGGTGTGCTGGCCGATGAAGTTGAGTTTGATCTCGGGGGTGGGGCCGTTTCTTTGTTTTGCCAAGATGAGCAGGGTGTTGTGATCCATGGGCTCTTCGTCGGCGTCGCGTTTTTTGTTTTTATCCAGGCGGTGAATCAACAAAACGGTGTCGGCGTCTTGCTCGATGCTGCCGCTCTCGCGGAGGTTGGAGAGCTTGGGCTTGCTGCCTTCGTCGGCGTCGCGGTTGAGCTGGGCAAGGGCGATGATGGGGATGTTTAACTCTTTGGCGGTGGTCTTGATGGCTTTGCTGATCTCGCTGACTTCGAGGGCGCGGCTCTCCCCTGCCCTCTTGCTGCTGCCGTGCATGAATTGGAGGTAGTCGACGACGATGAGGCCGAGGCCGTGCTGGGTCTTGGCGCGGCGGGCGCGGGAGCGGAATTGGGCGACGGTGAGGCCGGGGGTGTCGTCGAGGTAGAGCTTGGCCTGGGCGAGGCGACCGGCGGCGGCTCCGACGCCGGAGAGCTGGGCGGTGCCGAGAAAGCCGTCGCGGATGCGCTGGAGATCGACCCCGGCTTCGGAGCAGAGGGCGCGGACCATGAGTTCGGTGCTGGGCATTTCGACGGAGAAGACGAGGGTGGGCACGGCGGCTTCCATGGCGGCGTGGAGGGCGAATTGCATCCCGAGGGCGGATTTGCCGCAGGCGGGGCGGGCGGCGATGATGATCATCTGGCCGCCGAGGAATCCGCCGGTGGAGCGGTCGAGGTCGTGGATGCCGGTGGAAAGGCCGACGCATTGGCCTCGGTTGGCATACACCTTTTCGATGTGATCGACGGCGGCGAGGACGGCGGTCTTGCAATGGGAGACGGGGTTTTCCCTGGTGCTTTGCTCGCGGAGGCCGTAGAGGGCGACTTCGCAGCGTTCCATGGCGTCGTCGGTGGTGAGGGCGGGGTCGTTGGCGGCTTCGGCCATGGCGAGGGCGGCTTGGCGCATGGAGCGGCGTCGCCAGATGTCGAGGACTTCGGCGGCGTAGTAGCGCCAGTTGGCCGTGACGGCGAGGTCTTGGACGAGATCGGTGAGCCCCTGATGGCCGCCGCACTCTTCGAGCTGGCCGAGTTTTTCCAACTCGGTGGTGACCAAGATGAGATCGACGGGCCGGGCCTCCTGACGCATGGTGGCGAGGCAGGAGAGGATGAGGCGGTGGGCGGGGTGCGTGAGCTGGTCGGGGCTCACGACTTCGAGGACGGCATCGGCGTGGCGGCCATCGGCGATGGCGGCTCCGAGGACGGCCCGCTCGGCGAGGAGGTTTTCGGGTAGGGAGTTTTTCATAAATTGTAATCTCTTTTCCCTGTGTAGTTCTCGGAATACTGAGCCGTTTGCCGCATAACATGGCTGTCGCGCTGACGCTCCATCAGCAAGCGCATGGTTTCTAACGAGATTTCACAATCAATCTCGCACTCAACATCTGGAATCCCCTCCATTTTTTGAATTTGCAGATTTTGTATTTTGAGTCCGTTAATCGCTGATATATCAAGCAGTCGCTTCAAAAGTTTGTAAACATCCTGCAAACACTCTGCGCGAAATTTTATTTTCATTGGTTTCATCAGGCGGCGAGGGCGGCGAGCTTGGGCGAGGCGGCGGCAGTGGCGATTTTCAAATCCGCGCCGAAGCCGAGGAGGTGGAAGACTTTGACAAAGACGGTGGGGTTCGTCTCATAGCCGATGAGTCGGTGCTGGATGGCGTCGGACTCAGTGAGGATGGGCTGGCCATTCTCGTCGTAAATGGTCTCGTAGAGAGGTTCTTCGACGGGGCGGGCGGTGTAGATGCCGACTTGCCAGCGGAGGAAATCATTCACGCAATCGGGGTAATGGCGGGTGACGACGCGGGGGCCGTCGGTGGCTTCTTGGATGGTTTCGATGTAGTTGATCATGTTGTTTTTGTTTTGTTTAGGCTGCGGAAAGTTCGCGTTGTTTTTCGCGGACCCAGGCTTTCATGCTGTCGGGGAGTGCGGCCCAGGTGGTGAGGTTGCATTCGGGGTGCTCGGACTCGATAAGGTCGCGCCAGCCAGTGGGTTCGACGGGGGCGGAGGGGGCGGCGCTGGGGCGGTAGCCAGAGCGGGCGGCCCACTCGCCGGAGCGGGTGACTTCGGCGAGGAGGTTATTCAGAAGGGTGGATAAATCCTTGCGGCGGAACTGCGCGGCCACGCCTTCTTTTTGGCGGTAGGCCCATTCGAGGGTGCGCCACTCGTCTTCGGTGAGGGCCGCCGCGCTTTTTTTATTTTTCTCCCAAGCTCGGAGGGAGGAGGTATCGAGCGGGGTGGAGTCTCGAAGGTTGAAGAGATTTCGGATTCGTGTCAGGAGAGGGTCGGGCGTTGCTGGGGCGGAAGTCTCGCCTTCGAGCAAAAGAGTTTCTCCTTCTCTTTCAATTTCTCTTTCTCCTTCTCTTTCTATTGTAGCTTCCAAGGAGCTACCAAGCCCCTTCGGGCATGGAGAGATTTCGGGATATTCTTTCAGAATCAAAAGGCAGACTTCTTCGGGGACATTCTCCATTTGCTTGCGGATGCTTTTTGCCATGTGAGAACGCACAAGCGACTGCCCGAAACCGAATTGCTTGCGAATATAGTTGCGGCACCAGACCCCGCGCTCGGTGCGAACGAAGCCCCTCGGAAGCCCCTTGCAAGCTCCTTCGATGACATCGAAAGGGGCTTCGATGTCACGGGAGAACTTCCGAGGGGTGATCTCGACATAGCCGAGGAGGTTGACTTTGGTGAGAACCCAGAAGACGGCGAGCTTTTCGCTGTCGTGGAGTTCCATGAAATCGGGGTCGTCCCAGATTTCGCTTTCGATTTTTGCGTTCATAATTAGTAGTTGCCGAAGCGGCGTTTTTTCTTTTTTGAGGGGGGGGTGTTTTTTTCGATCCAGCGGCGGCAGGCGGCGTCTATGTCGCGGCCACCGCCCGTGAGCTTCCAACCGGCCCGGGCGTCGCGGTCGTCGAGGACTTCGAGAAATTCTTGGCCGTTTTTTTTCATAAAATGGTGGGGGCGGGCAGGCGGTCGATGAGGCGGCGGAGGCAGGCCGTGGTCATGAGGGCGTCTTCCAAGGCGTTGTGGATGGCGCTGGATCGGGAGAAGCCCATGGCGGCGGCGATGTGGTCGAGGCTGAGGCGGGGCAGGCCGTCCTTGCCCTCGGGGAGCGGGAGCCTCCCGGCCTCGTAGGCGAGCCAGGCGGCGGCTTGGAGGTCGATGCTCTTGTGCATGGGCCAGGTCATGCCGTGGCGGGCGAATCCGGCGCGGAGGAAGTCGCGGTCGAAGGCGACATTGCACCCGGCGAGGATGCTGAATCGGCGTTGGTGCAGCCAGAGGGCGAGGTCTTGGAGGACATCGCGCTCGGGGCGTCCGTTTTTTTCCAGAAATTCGAGGGTGAAGCCGTTCTTGGCGAGGGCTTCGGGCTCGGTGATCCAATCGGCGTGGGGGCGGATGAGGCCGACAAATGCCTCCCCATCCGTGCTATCCACGGCGGCGACGCTCAGGAGGGCGTGGCGCTCGGGATCGAGGCCCCCGGTCTCAGTATCTATGACGACAAGACGGGACTTCATGCGGACCTCCTTGCGCGGCGGGCGCGAAAGGCAGCCAAGAACGAGGCAGCGGTGATGCGGGGGGATTGTTTTTCGAGAAATCGGCGGAACAAGGCCACGGATTCCGAGGCGGTGGAGTAGAGAACAACGGGTTGTTTTTTCATAAAATCGAGGGAAATGGTTCGACAACAAGTGGATCGTCGGTGCGACGCACACGGACGACGGCGTTTTTTTTGAAGCAATGGGCGAGGCGGAGCGGAACGCGCATCCGCACCCGCGAGAAGCCCCCCACCCCATCGGGAACAGAGAGAGTGAGGAACTGCTTGTTGATCTCATGCCCAATGAGGCGGGCGGTGATGTATTCCGGCGCGGGAGGCGTCGGCGTATCCTGAGCCATAGCAGGCTCCGGCGCGGCGTTTTTTTTATTTTTAGTGCTCATGGTAGGGTTGATGAATCCGAAGCGTCCTGCGGGGCATCAGAGACCCCTTTGTCAAAAATTTTCTGTGCACCCAAACCAGTGGGTTGTGATGGGGGGGCCTCGAAATTCTCGACCCCCTCCCCCCCCTCCTGATCGACCGCCACGGCCTCGGCCTCGACCGGCTCGACACCGGCGGCGACGGGTGAAGTGGCGGACAAAGTGGCGGACATCGCCGAGCCTTTATCTTCAAACGAGGCTAGACCTTCTGATAACGAATCAGAGCCAAGCCCGGCAGGCATCGAGCCAGGCAGGGCATCGGTCCCCTTTTGTTCCGGCGCGGCCTCGCTTGGACCGGTTAGCGGGACGACCTCGGCCTCGAGGACCGGCAGGCTGGCCAGCATTTCGGCCAGCTTGTCCTGGTTGACCTCGACCCGCTCGACGCGGGCGGTAGCCTCACCGCTGAGGAGCTGGAGTTTGTCCACCATGACAGCCGCCACGATGGCGGCATCCTTGGCGTTG
>Ga0078894_10000168_pt1 | contig 41540 bp, 34 predicted proteins | sample LauGreSu1BDMLBSD_2_FD_67506 | JGI IMG/M metagenome (GOLD analysis project Ga0078894, IMG submission 67506) | Freshwater lake microbial communities from Lake Michigan, USA - Su13.BD.MLB.SD (version 4) (version 4) | ecosystem: Environmental > Aquatic > Freshwater > Lake | place: Lake Michigan...
TTCCTGCTACAGCTATATGCATTATGGTAAGTTTATTTTATAGTTTGTATTTCCTTCGTTGGTAAAAATAGATAAAATTTGGTCTTTGTAATAAAAATTTCTAAAGGATTTCTCAACAATTTGAATTTTAGTTTGCTTATTGGTTATGAAATCTCTGACAAATAAAGCGTTGCCATTTAAAATCATTATTTTATTTGGTCCAATAATTTGATAAGCGTCGGCCCTATCTAATTCAGATACAATCCTAATTTTACCGTACCTATCACAATTTAACCATTGTCCATAATTTGATATCCATTGAAAATAATTATAATCGGTTTGATAATAATTAATTTGTCCATTTATTGGTACGCCAATTTCTTGGTAGAATTTACTCTTTAAATCGTACAAAGCTAATTTTTGATCGACAGAGTTAAACAACCATAATTTATCTTGATCTGCAACTCCTACAGCAGTTATAACTATGGACCTAGATCGTTCGGATAAATTAATTCGATCTACTTCATTCATCTGATTATCGAGAACTACAATGGTATTAAAATTTTCGTAAAATACAATTATTTTCAATGGATTTAGTATATCAACTTTTGTTACTTCTCCCAAAGAAAGATCTTGAAACTGCATAGTACCAGTGCTACTTTTTTTTATTACTACATTATCTTTAATAAAGTAATAATTTTTATATCCGTCGAATCCAAAAAATTTATCAGCTTTTATAGAAACCGAATCTAAAGCCATTGGAATTATATCTTGGCTACTAGCATTATTTATAAATACAATAAAAAAGAAAAATATAAAAAGTAGTTTTTTCATTAGGATGCTAAATTACATTAAACAATTTGAACTTTCAAAAAGCATAGTTAAATAATTAACATACCTTTGTAACAAATAAAAGAATCAATCGTCATATTTGCTATTGCAAATTCAAAAAAATATTCAATATGAAAAAAATAGTAATATCATTTTTATTTATCTTGTCATTTCTATCGTCTTATGCCCAAAAAGACTTCCAAGGTATGGCAGTTTATGAATCAAAAACAAGTACAGCCGATTTCAAAAAACGATTTGAAGGAAACAAAGAAATGACTCCCGACATGCAGAAAATGATTGAGGAGCGAATGAAAAAAATGTTTGAAAAAACTTTTATATTAAATTTTGACAAACAAGCATCGATTTATAAAGAAGAAGAAAAACTAGACACTCCGGGCCAAGGTGGTGGTGGCATGCGGGTAATGAGCTCCTTTATGGGGGGTGGTGGAACCTATTACAAAAATGTAAAAGATAGAAATTACACTGTTGACAAAGAATTTATGGGAAAAGAATTTTTGATAAAAGATTCTTTAGTTACTTATAATTGGATTATGGAAAGTGAATCAAGACAAATAGGCGGTTATACTTGTTACAAAGCAACAACAGTGATTCCTGCTAGTAAAACCGATTTTAGAAATTTCCGTCCAAAAAGAGAGGATGACAAAAAGAAAGAAGTCAATTCGGATTCTACAAAAACAGATAGCAAAGAAAAGAAAACCAACTTTATGGAAGATATAGAGTTGCCTAAAGAAATTACTGTTACAGCTTGGTACACTCCAGAAATTCCGGTAAACCAAGGTCCGGAAGGATATTGGGGTTTACCTGGACTGATTCTCGAAGTGAACGACGGAAAGACTATTATTTTATGTTCAAAAGTTGTCTTAAATCCAAAGGATAAAGTAGAAATAAAAGCTTCAAATAACGGAAAATCAATTTCTCAAAAAGATTATGACGAAACCGTTACAAAAAAAATGGAGGAATTCCGTCAAATGAATCAAGGTCGAGGAGGCGGAAGAAGCTTTGAAATGAGAATGAACCGATAAATCAAGAAAAGGAAGAAATCTTCCTTTTTTTATTACTAATGCTTAAACTTTTTTCAACTATAAGTGTCTAATTATTTCAGTCACAATTATTGATTAAAATAAAAAAATAAACATGAAAAAAAATATTTTTCTTCTTTTACTTTTTACTACTTGCTTATCATTTGCACAAACTATTCGATTTGAAGGTGTTGTAACCGAAGGAGGTAATGCACCACTTGAAATGGCGAATATAATGGCGCTTAACACCGCCACTAAAGCAATGGATGCTTACGCTATTACTAACAACAAAGGGAAATTTGTATTAAACTTAAAGAAAAACACTTCCTATGTGATTAAACTTACCTTCATAGGAATGCAAAATAAAGAGATCAATATTACCACTAATGAGGAAAATATTGTTCAAAATATTTCAATGAATTCAGGAGGTATTGAACTAAACGATGTTGAAATTGTTAGAGAAATGCCCGTTTCAATTAAAGGAGATACAATCGTTTATAACGCCGATTCGTTTAAGTCGGGTACTGAAAGAAAACTAGAAGATGTATTAAAAAAACTACCTGGAGTAGAAGTAAATGCTGATGGTGAAGTTGAAGTTGAAGGAAAAAAAGTTACCAAATTAATGGTGGAGGGTAAAGATTTTTTTGACGGAGACACTAAACTTGGTGTAAAAAACATTCCTTCTGATGCAATTGATAAAATTCAAGTGTTGCGAAATTATAATGAAAACTCCATCCTAAAAGGGGTTGAAAACAACCAAGATAATGTTGCAATGAACATTAAATTAAAGTCGGGTAAAAAGAACTTTTGGTTTGGTGACGTTAATGCTGGCGGGGGCTTTGACGATACTAATAAATTTGATCGTTATTTAATTAATCCAAAATTATTTTATTACAACCCTAAATACAGCATAAACATTATTAGCAATTTTAATAATATTGGTGAATTGCCTTTAACCGTTCAAGATTATTTCAAAATGACTGGAGGATTTAGAGGAATGATGAAAAAAGGAGGAAGTTCGTTTAATGTAGCTTCAAATGACTTAGGGATTGGGGCTTTAAGAAACAATAGAGCCAAAGAAATTGAAACGAAATTTGGCGCAACCAACTTTGCATACAACCCTTCTGCTTCATGGAGTATTAGTGGATTTGGAATTTTATCTTCTTCTACAACAGACTTAGAAACTAAATCGCAAACCAACATATTGAGACCAAATTCTTCACAAATTGCTTCAACAGAAAAACGAGAAGAAATAGCGCACCAAAAAAGTAATTTAAGCTTATTTAAATTAAGTACAATTTATAAACCAAACACTAATTTTCAATTAGATTATGATATATTAACGAAAATTTCTAAACAAGATGAAGAAAATTCTCTTGATAGGGAATCAATAGTTTTAAACAATTCATTAAAGGAGGAAATATTTACTAATAAAACCCAAAACCCTGCTTCAATCAATCAGAATTTGAGTCTTTATTATACTCCAAATGAAAAGAATATTTTTGCATTTGAAATGCAACATTTGTTTCAAGAGGAAGATCCATTTTATAATGCTAATTTACTTTCTCAACCATTTAATCTAGCTGGTTATGTATCTGGACAAAATAGAAATGACATCAATCAATATCGGTTTGTAAAAACGAATAAGATTGATTCAAAATTTGATTATTATTACTTAATTTCTCCCAAAACCAACATCAATTTAACTGTTGGAACGACCTATTCCTATCAGAGTTTTGACTCATCCATATATCAAATTTTAGACAATGGAAACACGAATAATTTAACAAATAGTGAAAATACAAATGAGGTAAATTATCACTTTAATGATTCTTTTGTTGGATTGCATTATAAAATTCTTACCGGAAAATTTACTTTTACTCCTGGGGTAAGTCTTCATTCTTATAACATGACCAACAATCAATTAGGTTCGAGTTTTAATTTAAAGTTTTTCAGAATTTTGCCTGATTTCTTAGCAATTTATCAAATCAAGAAAGCAGAATCTTTAACATATAACTATGCACTAACAAATAATTTTACAGATATAAATAAGTTAGCAGAAGGATATATTTTAAATGGTTATAACAGTTTGTCTAGAGGTTTTAGAGGGCTTGAAAACGCAACTCAAACCACACATTCTTTACGCTATTTTAAATACAACATGTTTAATTTTGAAAATATCTCTGCTTTTGCGAGCTATTCTAAAACGGTTGACGCAGTAAAATCGAGTTCTTTATTTAATGGAGTAAACCAAACCTCTTCCCCATTTAATTCAAATTTTGCTGACGAAACTATTTCGGGATTTGGTAATTATGGTCGTTCATTTCTTAAAAACTATAAAGCTTCAGGGAACGCAAGTTTGAATTGGTCTAAGTTCAACAATATTCAAAATGGAATATTCATAACTAACGAAAGTTTTACTCAAAGTTATACTATAAAAGCTTCTACTAATTATAAGAATTTACCAAACATTGAACTAGGTTATTCTTATACTATTAATGACTATAGCAACTCTAAGTTTTTTACTGACAAGCCATTTGCAAGATTGGATTATTACTTTTTAGAAAGTTTTTCATTTGTTTCAGAATATGAATTTTACCATTATTACAATGAAGAAAAAACAGTTGAAAACGAATATGATTTTCTATCTGCTAGCTTAATTTATCAAAAGAAAGACAGTAAACTAGAATATAAAATAGCTGTAACAAACTTACTAAACACAACTTCCTTAAATGATGATAGTTTTTCGCAATTTTCTACACGAACATCTCAATATACAGTTCAACCAAGATATGTGATCTTTAGTTTAAAATATAATTTATAATCATCATTTTACACATAAAAAAACAGTTGCAAAATGAATTTTTGCAACTGTTTTACTTTATAATTAACCTGATAATATTATGTTTTTAGGGCAAATTATAATTTACCGTCTTCCAATCGTTCACCCTTTCTTTCTTCAATTCGATTTTCCATTTTTTCTTTTCGAGCTTTACGAATTTCAATCCATTTCGTAAATTGTTCTGGAGTTAGAATCTTTTTCATACGTGCTTCAGCTAAGGTTCTTTCCTCTTCAAATTTAGCTTTACGCGCTTTCATTTCTTCTTTACTTAGTTTTTTACTTGCTTCCATTTCGGCTTTTCTCGCCTCTCTTAGTTCAATTTCCTTTAAGGCTACAATTCGAATCTCTTGAATTTGGTTTTCATTTAAATTCAATTCCTTTGTTAATTTTCTAATTTGAAGATTAACTTTTTGTTCAGGAGTTAATTGACTTTTGGGATCTTCCATTTTTTCTTGTGCAAATGATGTCATTCCAACAACTAATAATGCAGCTACTACTAACTTTTTCATGATGATGTATTTTATATGTTATGTTTATTTGACATTCATAAAGTCAAAAAGTTTAATGCTTAACAAAAGTTTAAGTATAAAAAAAGAGGCCTCAAATGAGGCCTCTTGAATTTAAATATAGTTATCTACTAATATTCAATTAATTTCAAATATAATTCTTTGTTTGACTTAAATTGATTCAATTGCTCTGGAGTTAATCCTGATAACATTTTCGCTGAGTATCTTTCAAAGATCGCTTTTTTATCTTCTTCTCTAGCTCCATTTACGGATTCCATTCTCATACTTAAAAGCGTCATCATGTCTTTTTTTAAGCTTTCATTCATAGAAACAGTTTTAATTAAAGCATCATGATCTTTTGCGATGCTTTCAGTAGTAATAACTTCTACTTTATAACCTTTTACTGTTTTTTGATCTTGTGCATTTGCATTAAAACTAAATGCAAAAATTAAAGCTGCTATTGTAATGATTTTTTTCATGATTATTTTTGTTGATTATTAAGTAGCTAATTTAATATTTTTTTTTATACAAATAGTATAAAAATCAAAAAATTATGATTTTAACTCTACAGTTTTAGAATCTCCATCTACATGCACTTTAATTAGAGTATGTTTTGAAAGTCCTTTCATGGCCGTATCCCATTTCTTTCCACTTAAAGCACAACGCTCTTTTAACTGAGCCAAGGGCTGGTTATTTTCTGCTTTCAATAAGCTAATGATAAGTTTCTCCTCTTCTGATAATTCAAGTTGTTTTTTTTCTGGGCGCATTTGAGGAAAAAACAACACTTCTTGAATAGAAGCATTATTGGTTAAGAACATTATTAATCGATCCATTCCGATACCCAATCCTGAAGTTGGCGGCATTCCGTATTCTAAGGCTCTTAGAAAGTCGTTATCTATAAATTGAGTTGCTTCATCGTCTCCACGCTCAGCAAGCTTTAATTGCGCCTCAAATCGCTCCCTTTGATCAATTGGATCATTTAATTCGGAATAAGCATTTGCAATTTCTTTTCCGCAAACCATCAATTCAAATCGTTCAGTCAATTCTGGATTATTGCGGTGTTCTTTACACAATGGTGACATTTCTTTTGGATAATCGGTAATAAATGTTGGCTGAATGAAATTTCCTTCACATTTTGCACCAAAAATCTCATCGATTAATTTTCCTTTACCCATCGTTTCATCCACATCAATACCTAAGCTTTTAGCAGCCTCCAGCAACTGTGCTTCACTTTTACCTGAAATATCAATTCCTGTAAAGTTTTTTATGGCATCGGTCATGGTTACTCTCGCATAAGGCGCTTTGAAACTTACTTTATGTTCGCCAAAAACCACATCGGTAGTTCCGTTTACTTCTAGAGCGCAATGCTCTAATAAGTTTTCGGTAAATTCCATCATCCAACTGTAGTCTTTGTAGGCTACATATATTTCCATTGCGGTAAATTCTGGATTGTGGGTACGATCCATACCTTCATTTCGGAAGTTTTTTGAAAATTCAAATACCCCGTCAAATCCTCCTACAATTAATCGTTTTAAATACAATTCATTTGCAATTCGCATATACAATGGAATATCCAAACTATTATGATGCGTAATAAAAGGTCGAGCTGCTGCACCACCCGCAATAGATTGTAATACGGGAGTTTCCACCTCCATATAACCCGCTGCGTTGAAATAATTTCGCATTGCGGTAAATAACTTAGTTCTTTTAATAAATACCTCTTTAACCTGCGGATTTACAACTAAATCTACATAACGCATTCTGTAACGTAATTCAGCGTCATTAAAGGCATCATGCACATTACCTTCTTCATCGGTTTTTGGCATTGGCAATGGACGTAGTGTTTTACTTAAAAAAGTAAAACCATCTACACGAACACATTTTGCACCAACCTGAGTAGTGAACAATTCGCCTTCAATCCCAATAAAATCACCTAAATCAGTTAGTTTTTTAAACACCTGATTGTAAGTAGTTTTATCTTCTCCAGGACAAATCACATCACGATTAAGGTACAATTGCATTCTTCCTTCGCTATCCTGTAACTCTGCAAAACAAGCTTTACCTTGATCACGAACACTCATCAATCGGCCTGAAAGAACCACCTTCTTACCTTCTTCAAAGCTTTCCTTCACTTGCTTTGAAGTGTGTGTTACTGAAAATAAATTGGCTGGATAAGGATTGATTCCTAGGGCACGTAATGCATCTAGTTTTTCTCTTCTAATGATTTCTTGTTCTGAAAGTTGCATGGATAAGTTTTTAAGCATTCAAAGATAATAAAAGATTGGGTTTTAAAGAATTTTGATTTAATATTTTATTGGCATCATAGAGCAAAAGTAGAATTGATTTTAATAAAAAATGCCCCACAAAGTGAGGCATTTAAAAAGTATATTCAATTTGAAAATTACTTCATTGCTTCAACTTTAGCTTTTACATCGTCCATAGACCCTTCAAAAACTTGCGTTGTAGATTTACCTTTTTCGGTAGTAATTACAGTAGCTTTTGCATTTCCTTTTTCATTTATCAAAACTACCTTAACATTTTTTTCATCTTTTTTTACACAACAAGATTTGTCTTCCCCTTCTTTACATTCTTTTGGAGCAACAAATTTTCCGTTGGCATCATAATGTGATAAACACATTTCTTTTTCTTCTGGTGAACATTTAAGACTGTCGCACATTGCTGCACATTCATCTTTAGTCATAGTAGCACATTTGCTCATATCACATTTCCCCATCATATTCTCTTCAGAACATGAAGATTCCATTTTGATAATGCACTTCATTTCTTTTCCTTCTGGAGCAGTTCCGTTTCCTAAGATAGGAGCAATTACCAATCCAATTAAACAAGTTAATTTGATTAAGATGTTCATTGAAGGACCTGAAGTATCTTTAAATGGATCTCCAACTGTATCTCCAGTTACCGCTGCTTTGTGCGCATCAGAACCTTTGTAAGTCATTTCTCCGTTGATTTCAACACCTGCTTCAAATGATTTTTTAGCATTATCCCAAGCACCACCAGCATTGTTTTGGAACACTGCCCATAATACTCCAGATACAGTAACTCCTGCCATATAACCACCTAACATTTCAGCGATTAATTGGTTGTTATCTCCATAAACTAATTTACCTAATAATACAATTGCAATTGGGAAACCAATAGTCATAACACCTGGTAACATCATTTCTCTTAATGCTGCTTTAGTAGAGATTTCAACACATTTTCCATATTCTGGTTTACCAGTTCCTTCCATAATTCCTGGAATTTCTTTGAACTGACGACGCACTTCATATACCATATCCATTGCAGCTTTACCTACTGAGTTCATTGCCAAAGCAGAGAAAACTACAGGAATCATACCTCCAATAAATAACATAGCTAATACTGGAGCTTTAAAGATGTTGATTCCATCAATTCCTGTGAAAGTTACATAAGCAGCAAATAATGCTAAAGAAGTTAATGCAGCAGAAGCGATAGCAAAACCTTTTCCTGTAGCAGCAGTAGTATTACCTACTGAATCTAAGATATCGGTTCTTGTACGAACTTCTTTAGGTAATTCACTCATTTCAGCGATACCACCTGCATTATCAGAAATTGGTCCGAATGCATCAATTGCTAACTGCATTGCAGTTGTAGCCATCATTGCTGAAGCCGCTAAAGCCACTCCATAAAATCCTGCTAATGCATACGATGCCCAAATAGCACCTGCAAATAATAAAACAGTTGGGAACGTAGAAATCATTCCGGTAGCTAAACCAGCGATAACATTTGTTCCTGCTCCTGTTGAAGATTTTTGTACAATTGCCAATACTGGTTTTGTACCTAATCCTGTATAATATTCTGTTACTGATGAAATAGCACCACCAACAACTAATCCGATTAATGAAGCATAGAAAACACGCATTGAAGAAATTTGTTGTGCACCTTCTCCAAAGAATTCCATAGTCATTACTTCAGGCAACATAAAATCTACTAAGAAATAACATGCAATTGCTGTTAAAATAATAGATACCCAGTTACCAACATTTAACGCTTTTTGAACTTGAGCTTCTTTGGCATCATCACTATTTATTTTTACTAACATGGTTCCAATAATAGAGAATAAAATTCCGAAACCAGCGATAGCCATTGGTAATAAAATTGGTCCGATTCCACCAAATGCATCCTCGATTTTACCACCCATATCTTTAATTACATAGTTTCCAAGAACCATTGCAGCAAGAACGGTAGCAACATAAGAACCAAATAAATCGGCACCCATACCTGCAACGTCTCCTACGTTATCTCCCACGTTATCTGCAATAGTAGCAGGGTTACGCGGATCATCCTCAGGAATTCCAGCTTCTACTTTACCTACTAAGTCAGCACCAACGTCGGCAGCTTTAGTGTAAATACCCCCACCTACACGTGCGAATAATGCAATAGATTCTGCTCCCAGAGAGAAACCTGCAAGAGTTTCAAGAACTTTGGTCATGTCTTCACCATTAGTCCAAGCTCCACCCATAAATATAGTATAGAAAATAATAAAGAATCCTGTTAAACCTAAAACTGCTAAACCAGCAACACCTAATCCCATTACTGTTCCACCACCAAAAGAAACTTTTAAAGCTTGTGGCAAACTAGTTCGAGCTGCTTGCGTAGTTCTTACATTAGTTTTTGTTGCAATTTTCATTCCCATATTTCCCGCTAAAGCCGAGAAAAAGGCACCAAAAACAAATGCGATAACAATTAATATGTCAGTTTTAACTCCTGGTATAAAAGTAATACCCGCTAAAACAGCACTTGCTACAACAACAAAAATTGCTAATAATTTGTACTCTGCTTTTAGAAAAGCTAAGGCACCTTCATAGATAAAATCTGAAATTTCTTTCATTTTTCCATCCCCAGCATCTTGTTTTAAAACCCAAGATCTTTTGATTGCCATAAAAGCTAATCCAATCAATGCCATTAATATAGGCACATAAATCATCATTGATTCCATAAATTTAAATGTTTGTTATAAATTTTATCGGCTGCAAAAATAACAATTTTTTAAGAACTAAAGCAAATTGTGTAATTTAACTAGTAAAAAATATGCTAATTTTATATAGTTCTAAAAATAAAAACCTATTTGAGCCTTTATTGTAAAATTGTTAGACTCTGGAATATCTCGGTAATTACCTCTAAAGCTAGCGTCTATTCTTAAAACTTTAAAAATATTTCCAATACCTGCGCTATATTCCCAATAAGGATTAGATGGAGATCTATACAATAAATCAGAGGCATTAAGTAGTCTGTTTTCATTTGAAATTTCACCATATACCGTTTTAACACCAATTATTTCTCTCCAATTTAAATCTCTCATAAAAGGAATTCTAGACAATAATCTTCCTTGAAAATTATGTTCCCAATGAAGAGTAGCATATCTATCAGAAACAAACTCATAAAAATTTAAATTATTAAATGTGTTTTTAATCATAAATAAAGTTTGATTTCCAGGGATAATGCTCATCAAACCTAAGGGAATTTTTCCAAAAGTCTGCCCTAATTCAAGTGTCAAATTGGTTCTTCCTAACGGACCAATTAAAAAAGGTTGTTTATAAAATAATTGTACTTTACTGTAATTAAAATCACTATTAAACAACCCTTTAATTCCTTGGCTGAAATTAAAAAACACCCTACTATATGGGCTATCTACGATGGATCGTTCTACTCCGTAGCCCGAAGTTTTTTTATTTGGTGTATATTCTATTTGAAAACCTATTTCGGATTGATTGACAGAACTTTGAGTCGTTGTATAGGTGTCGTCAGTAAAATAATCTAAACTAAACGAAGGCGATGCCGATTCTAATATTTTATGGGAAATACTAGATTCAAAAATTAAATTTTTTATTGGCTCAATTTCAATTGATAAATTAGAAAAATTAACATTGGTTAGTTTTCCATTAGCTCCAAAACTAAAGAGACTTGAAGACGCGAAACTTCTCCCTAAAACATCATTTGAACTCATCAAACTTGCTCCAATTTGTTCCACATCCCTTCGGTTACCTCCAGAAATTATTATTCTGTTTTTTGGCTCAATCATCCATTTTCCAGAGATACCATATTTAATTTTATTGTCAGTAAATCCATAGGCAGTGTAACCTTGAACTCGCCATTTATCATTATGTCCAAAATAGGTTCTACCTCCTACTCTTAAACGAAATCCTTCTACCTCATTATAACCTACAGTAGAAAGAATAGGACCATAATCAAACCAATTGTAATTTATGTAACCACTTCCTAAAATAGAAACTAGATTGTACATTTGCTTAAATTTAGGGACCTTTTTCAAGGTGTCAATCATTTTATAAACTCCAATTTCGTCTTTATTTAATTTTTCAAATCGGTTTTTTTCCCAATAATCATCATTTTTTTTAAATACTGAATTATCTAAAAAATTAACTTCTTCTCGGAAGAATTTATATGGTTTTGGCTCGTTGAATTTATGATTCCTGGCTAAAGTAGTTCGTTTTCCATACACTCCTTTTGACTCTTCTTTTTTACTAAATGAAAAATCAGACATTATATAATCACGAGTTAATAAAAAAATCGAATCGTTTTGAACTTCAAATTCTTGCTCAATAAAAATGTCTTTAATCCAGTTAATATTAGCGCTTTTTGTAACGGCCATATTAATAGTTTTTATCGCAAATGTGGTGTCATTTACCCAAAAATCTCCTTTAAAAGTAAGCTCATTTTTGCGTCGAGGGTAAAATTCTATATTAAAACACCATTTATTATCTATGTAAGAACTATCTCTCAAGACATAATTATATACATCAATTCCTGTTGTGGAAAGAGGACTGGTGAAACTTTTGTCAAAAAAAGTGAGGTGATTATTATAGATATTGTAGTCGTTGTACAAATCTTTCATGAAATTATTTACTCCTTCACCATTTCCTAATCCAGAATTTTTATTAGCTTTTAAAATAGATTTTTCTTTTTTTATTTTATTATCTCCATATACATCATATAAAGATTCATTTATAAATATTGGCAAATAAGTTTTTCCGGTTACTTTGGAAGTATCCAGCTTATTAAAGATAAATTCCATTCCTTTAAAAACCTTGCTTTTCATAAAAGCACTATCAATAGAATTTAAATCAAATTCAATTTTTTCGTATTTTTCATACTGATATTGATCGAAAATTTGTAGACCATTTTTTCTTTTTCGAGCCCAAATTTTTCTAAGTATTGCTAAAGCTGGATTGTTCTTTTTTGAAGTTTTACCTTTATAGATAACTACATCTTTTAAAACTATCTCTCCATCCATAACTACTTTCAAATTATAGTTTACCGATTTTGAAATTGCTACATCTTTAGGGGTATAACCAGCATAAGCAACTTTAAAAGCTGTATAAGTATTTTTGGATTCTAAATAAAACTTACCGTTTTCATCACTTAGCGTTCCTTCATTTGAATCTTTAAAAACCAGACTTGCATAGGAGATTGGTTTATTTTTTTTATCAACTACTACCCCACTTATTTTGGTTTGTGCAATAATGGCTGCCGATAAACTGAAAAAGAAAAGGTACGATATTTTTTTAAACATGCGAGATCAATACTAAATAAAAAAGCTTCATCATGATTTCTCAGATGAAGCTTCAAATATAATAGAATAATATTATTTGTACATTACTTTTTTAACAGCATTTACAACATCTGTTGCATTTGGTAACCATTCTTTTAATAAAGTTGGTGAATACGGCGCAGGCGTATCTGCAGTTGTGATTCTTTGAACCGGTGCGTCCAAATAATCAAATGCCTTATCTTGAACCATGTAAGTAATTTCTGAAGCAACACTTGCAAATGGCCATGCTTCTTCTAAAACTACCAAACGATTGGTTTTCTTAACCGAAGTAATAATTGCATCATAATCCATAGGACGAACTGTTCTTAAATCGATAATTTCACAAGAAATACCTTCTTTTTCTAATTCATCAGCAGCAATATGTGCCTCTTTTATTATTTTTCCAAAAGAAACGATAGTCACATCGCTACCCGCTCTTTTAATATCGGCAACTCCTAGTGGAATAATGTATTCTCCTTCTGGAACTTCTCCTTTATCACCATACATTTGTTCGCTTTCCATGAAAATAACTGGATCGTCATCTCTAATAGCCGCTTTCAATAATCCTTTCGCATCATAAACCGTTGAAGGCACAACAACTTTAAGTCCTGGAGTATTTGCAAACCAATTTTCAAATGCCTGAGAGTGTGTAGCTCCTAATTGTCCAGCCGAAGCAGTTGGCCCACGAAAAACCATAGGCATTGGGAATTGTCCAGCCGACATTTGGCGCATTTTTGCTGCGTTATTTATGATTTGATCAATACCAACTAATGAAAAGTTAAAGGTCATGTATTCAACTATTGGACGACATCCATTCATTGCAGATCCAACAGCAATTCCTGCAAAACCTAATTCTGCAATTGGAGTATCAATAACACGTTTTGGTCCAAATTCATCCAACATACCTTTGGAAGCCTTATAAGCACCATTGTATTCGGCAACTTCTTCTCCCATTAAATAAACAGATTCATCGCGACGCATTTCTTCACTCATCGCTTCAGCAATAGCTTCTCTAAATTGTATAGTTCTCATATATAGAATTTCTTAATGTCGATTTTGGATAGCAAAAGTAAAAATTTTAATGATAAAAAAACATAATAAACTTAAATTATATCAATACAAAATAGCACTTTAAAAAATCAGTGAAGATAAATGATTAGAGCGGTCTTTAGCGAAATCGATATAATAGGGATAATTTAAGATAATTTTATATGCACGCATATTAAAATTAGAAATATATTTTATACTTTTACAGACAGAAAAAATTAAAATCTATACCATGAAAATATTAGTTTGTATAAGTCACGTACCCGATACAACTTCCAAAATCAACTTTGTTAATGGCGATTCTGAGTTTGATACCAATGGCGTACAATATGTCATCAACCCAAATGATGAATTTGGTTTAACAAGAGCTATTTGGTTTCAAGAGCAACAAGGTGCAACGGTAACTGTTGTAAATGTTGGTGGAGCCGATACCGAACCAACGCTTAGAAAAGCGCTAGCAATAGGTGCAAATGAAGCAATTCGTGTGAATGAAAATCCAACAGACGGTTTTTTTGTTGCAAAACAATTAGCTGAAGTAGTTAAAGCTGGAGGTTACGATCTAGTAATTTGTGGAAAAGAATCGTTAGACTACAATGGCGGAATGGTACCAGGAATGGTAGCCGGATTATTAAATTACAATTTTGTAAATTCGTGTACTGAATTAACGATCGACGGAAATTCAGCGAAAGCAGCAAGAGAAATTGACGGTGGAAAAGAAATTATTTCGGCTGGTTTACCATTAATTATTGGTGGTCAAAAAGGATTAGTTGAAGAAAAAGATTTACGCATTCCTAACATGCGTGGAATCATGACCGCAAGAACTAAAGTTCTTACTATTTTAGAGCCTGTAGGAGCAGATAATCAAACTAAAATTGTAAAATTTGAAAAACCTGCCGCTAAATCAGCTGTGAAATTATTTACTTCAGATGATATCGACGGATTAGTAAATGCACTTCATAACGAAGCAAAAGTTATTTAATTTCCAAAATTTATAATTCAACATTTAAAAAAAATAAAATGTCAATAGTAATATACGCAGAATCATCCGAAGGGAAAATCAAAAAAGTAGCTTTTGAATTAGCCTCTTATGCAAAAAAAATAGCCAATTCTTTGGAAACTTCAGTTACCGCAGTAACTATAAACTGCTCTAACACTTCTGAATTATCTAAATACGGAGTTTCAAAAGTAGTAAAAGTAAACAACGATAAATTAGCCAACTTTAATGCTAAAGCCTATGCCGATGTATTAAAACAAGCTGCTCAAAAAGAAGGGTCTAAAGTAGTGGTTCTTTCTTCTACAACAGATAGTTTGTATTTAGCACCATTAGTTTCTATTGGTTTAGAAGCAGGTTTAGCAAGTAATGTTGTAGGATTGCCAATTTCTACCAGTCCATTTCAAGTAAAAAGAACAGCATTTTCAAACAAAGCTTTCAACATTACCGAAATCGCCACCGATATAAAAGTACTTTCAATCAGTAAAAACTCATTCGGATTAGTTGAAAATTCAACTTCATTAACTGAAGAAGATTTCAATCCGAGTTTAAATGATGCCGATTTTTCTGTAAAAGTAGAATCAGTAGAAAAATCATCAGGAAAAGTTACCATCGCAGATGCTGATGTAGTAGTTTCTGGTGGACGCGGAATGAAAGGACCAGAAAATTGGGGAATGCTTGAAGAATTAGCATCCGTACTTGGTGCTGCAACCGCATGTTCTAAACCAGTTTCCGATATAGGTTGGCGTCCTCACAGCGAACACGTAGGGCAAACAGGAAAACCTGTAGCAACCAATTTATACATTGCCATCGGAATTTCAGGAGCTATCCAACACATTGCCGGAATCAATTCTTCTAAGGTGAAATTAGTTATCAATACCGACCCAGAAGCTCCTTTCTTTAAAGTTGCCGATTACGGAATTGTAGGTGACGCATTTGATGTGGTTCCTCGTTTGACTCAAAAATTAAAAGAGTTTAAGGCACAAAACAGCTAAATCAAAATCAAATAACTAATTAATAAGCTATCCGAATAAAATTTTAGATAGCTTATTTTTTTGTTTTCAAAAGCAAAACTTTTTTGTTACTTTGCAAAGCCTTTTCCTGCTTTACGCAGTATCTTTATTGTTATAAAGAAAAACAATAAAGGATACTTGCTGCAATCAGGGCTAAGCAACAAAATAAGGTGTGCGTAAATATTATTTTATAAGATTACTTCGTACCTTACAATGACAAAATTATGAGTTTAGTAAAACTAACAATTAAAGGGATATCCTACAGCCAAACGCAAAACGGTGCCTATGCATTAATTTTAAATGAGGTTGATGGTGATCGAAAACTACCAATAGTTATTGGTGCATTCGAAGCGCAATCTATTGCTATTGCTTTAGAAAACGAAATCAAGCCGCCACGCCCGCTTACTCATGATTTATTTAAAACTTTTGCCGATCGTTTTGACATACTAGTCAAACAAGTAATCATACACAAACTAGTTGATGGCGTTTTCTTTTCAAGTATCATCTGCGAAAGAGATAAAATAGAAGAAATTATTGATGCACGAACTTCTGATGCTATTGCCCTTGCATTACGATTTCACGCGCCAATTTTCACTTATCAAAACATTCTAGAAAAAGCAGGTTTTTATAACTCTACTGATTCTGAAAGTAACACCACCATGGAAGATGGCGCACTTACTGGGCCTGAAACATTTGGAGCTGAAGAAGAAAATCAATCGCCGTATAAAAAAATGAGTTTGTTTGAATTGCACGATCAGTTAGAGGTTGCAGTTCAAGAAGAAGATTATGAAAAAGCCGCTAGAATTAGAGACGAGATTTCAAAGAGAGAGGACACTAATCTAGAACCAAATATTTAAAACCCAAGACAAAAAACCCAAGACCCAGAACCTTATACCCAATAACCCAAAATGAAACAATACCACGACTTAGTAAAACATGTTTTAGAAAACGGAACCCAAAAAGGTGATCGCACAGGAACCGGTACAAAGAGTGTATTTGGCTACCAAATGCGTTTTGACTTAAGTGAAGGTTTCCCAATGGTAACTACTAAGAAACTGCATTTAAAATCAATTATTTATGAATTGTTGTGGTTTTTAAAAGGCGATACGAATATTAAGTATTTACAAGAAAACGGGGTTAAAATTTGGGATGAATGGGCAAATGAAAATGGAGATTTAGGTCCGGTTTATGGACACCAATGGCGCAATTGGAACAGTGAAGAAATAGATCAAATTACCGAATTAATTGAAACCCTAAAAACCAATCCAAATAGCAGAAGAATGCTGGTTTCTGCATGGAATCCTTCGGTTTTACCAGATACTTCTAAATCTTTTGCAGAAAATATTGCCAACGGAAAAGTAGCATTGCCTCCTTGCCATGCTTTCTTCCAGTTTTATGTTTCGGAAGGAAAATTATCATGTCAATTGTACCAAAGAAGTGCCGATATTTTCTTGGGCGTACCTTTTAATATAGCATCTTATGCCCTACTTACCATGATGATTGCACAAGTATGCAACTTAGAGGCTGGAGAATTTATTCACACTTTTGGCGATGCACACATCTACAACAACCACATTGAGCAACTTGAACTGCAACTTTCAAGAGATTGTAGAGCTTTACCTAAAATGATTATTAATCCAAATATCAAAAATATTTTAGATTTTGATTTTGATGATTTCACATTAGAAGGTTACGATCCGCACCCACATATTAAAGGTGCTGTTGCGGTTTAATTCATTTTTACTATGATTACACTTATTGCTGCTGCAGCCGAAAATAATGCTTTAGGAAAAGACAATGATTTGCTTTGGCACTTACCCAATGATTTTAAGCGATTTAAAGAAATCACTTCTGGTCATCACATCATCATGGGAAGAAAAACTTTTGAGAGTTTTCCAAAACCACTACCTAATCGAACACATATCATAATCACTCGTCAAAAAGAATACCTCGTTGAAAATTGTATTGTGGTGCATTCTCTAGAAGATGCAATTGCAATTGCCCCGCAAAATGAGGAAGTTTTTATTATTGGTGGTGCCCAAATCTATGAGCAATCCATTCCATTGGCAGATAAAATTGATCTTACACGCGTGCATACAAGTTTGGATGCCGATGCTTTTTTTCCTGAATTTGACACCTCCGAATGGAATTTAGTTTTTTCAGAAAAACACTTTAAGGACGAAAAACACCAATATGATTTCACCTTTGAGACTTATTTAAAAAAATAAGCAGTTCCATTTATTATTTGTATTTTTGCGCGATTAAAAGCACCCGTAATAATGTCAAAAAATGTTACTCCTTACAAAGATTCTACTTTAGGAAAAAAAGAACAGGTTACCCAAATGTTTGATACAATTTCTGGAAATTACGACGGTTTAAACCGAGTAATCTCTTTTGGAATTGATGTGAAATGGCGAAAAAAAGTACTGCAATTGGTTGCTTCCAAAAATCCTGAAACCATTTTAGACATTGCTACAGGAACCGGTGATTTAGCAATCTTAATGGCTAAAACAAATGCAAAAAATATTATTGGACTAGATATTTCGGCAGGAATGCTTGAGTTAGGAAAAAAGAAAATTGCAGAAAAAAAATTAGATTCAGTTATTGAAATGGTTTTAGGCGATAGTGAAAGCATGCCTTTTCCTGATAATCATTTTGATGCAATTACCGTATCTTTTGGAATTCGTAATTTTGAAACACTAGAAAAAGGACTTCAAGAAATTTTAAGAGTATTAAAACCAAACGGAATCTTTGTCATATTAGAAACTTCAGTGCCCGAAAAAGTACCATTCAAACAAGGGTACTTTTTATACACAAAATACATATTACCTGCAATAGGTAAGCTGTTTTCAAAAGACAATGTTGCCTACGGTTATTTATCTGAATCGGCATCAGTTTTTCCATATGGAGAAAAGTTGAACAATATTTTAAGAAAAATTGGGTTTATAGATGTGGTAGCAATGCCTCAAACATTTGGTGTAGCAACAATTTATTCGGCAACCAAAAAATAACTTTCCTTTCTTAACGATTGGAATAACCGCATTATGAAGAAACTATTTTATTCTTATTTTCTATTAATTTGTTTGCAACTAACGGCGCAAACTAAAGGGATATTTTCTAGTGACCCAATAATTAATTTAGAGAACTTTGATAAACAACGCGTTTACTTTGGCTATTTTCTAGGGTTTAATTCTTACGATTTTAAAATTGATTATATAAATACCCCCGCTGCGGATATTAATGTTAATGCAACTTCAGGATTTAATGTAGGTATTGTGGGAGATTTAAGATTATTTGAATATGTAAATCTGCGATTTGAACCTGGCTTGTATTACGCACAGAGAAGCCTTGTTTACAGCGGATTTACCCGAAAAATTGATTCCGAAAGAGAAATTCGTTCCACCTATATTGATTTTCCTTTGTTATTAAAATTTTCCTCCAAAAGAACCGGAAACATAAGACCTTTTCTTGTTGGTGGAGTTTCATCCACCTTAAACTTAGCAAGTAATGCAAAATCTACAGATGATAACTACCAACAGCGATTTAGATTAAGAACTTGGACACAAAACTACCAACTTGGGTTTGGAATTGATTTATTTTTAGAATACTTTAAATTTTCACCTTCTATTAGAGGTGTATTTGGATTGAATGACGAATTAATTCGCGACAACAACCCAGATAGTCCTTGGACTGGGAATATTGAATCCATGAAAACAAGAGGTATTTTTGTGAATTTTACATTCCACTAAATAGCGCCTCGCTTAAATTCACTTAAAAATATTGCGGTTGCAGTAGCAACATTCAAACTTTCAGTTTTTTGAATTTTTCCAAATCGAGGAATAGCTAACCTTGAAGTCACAACATTTTCAATAGCAGTTGAAATTCCGTTTGCTTCATTACCCAAAATCAAAATACCTTCATTTGGAAGTTTTTTTTGATAGATATTTTCACCGTCCATAAAAGTTCCAAATACAGGTAGATTGGTTTCTTTAATTTGTTTTTCAAGATCCAAATACTGCACTTTTACTCTTGCTAAAGAACCCATTGATGCCTGAACTACTTTAGGATTATACAGATCAACCGTTTGTTCATTACACCACAATTGTTCAATTCCATACCAATCGCACAAGCGAATAATTGTGCCTAAATTTCCAGGATCTCTAACAGCATCTAAAGCCACAATCAATCCAGAAGGAGTGCTTAATTCAGGCTCAGGAATTTGAAACAAAGCCAAACAATTATTAGGGGTGGATAGACATGAAATTTTCTTTAATTCGGCTTCAGAGATGAGCGACTTGGAGTCGTTTTTTATATTTTCAAAAATAGATTCGGTAACAAATAAATGTTCTAAGACAAAATTAGAATCCAGTAATTCCTGAATTACTTTTACCCCTTCGGCAATAAATAATTTGTGAAGTTGTCTGAATTTTTTTTGCTGTAAACTCGTAATTAGTTTAATTTGGTTTTTACTAACCATAAAAAAATGTACTTTTGGATTAAATTTTGCATCTCTTGAAAAAATACCTTACAAAAATATCATTTATTATTTTAATTCTACTCTTATTTGTTGCATGTAACACAACAAAACGAGTTGCTGAAGGAAAACGTTTATTAATGAAAAACGAGATATCTGTTGATGGCAAAGAAATTAATGATGAAAAAGTGTTTTTTCAATTATATCAAAAACCTAATAGTTCCATTTTAGGTTATCGATTACGTTTAAATTTATTCAATTTATCAAAACCTAATGCCGATTCAACTTATGCGAATTGGCTCAATAAAAAATCAAATCGAAAAGCTAATTTATCAAAACTTCTTTCTCAAAAACAAGTTGACCGACTTGGTAAATCATTTATTGTTTCTGGATGGAGTGATTTTTTAATTAAAACCGGTGAAGCACCTGTAATTTATGATACAGATTTTACAAAAAAGTCTTTAAAAAGATTAGAGGCTTATTATTACAATAAAGGATTTTTTGATGTAAAAGCAAATTATACAAGCGATACAACTCAAAAGAAAAAAACCAACATAAAATATCAGATTGCACTTAAAAAACCCTATTTAATTGATAGCGTATCCACGCAAATTGAAACTCCAGCACTTGATTCTTTATACAAAACGAAAGTTGCAAATTCATTAATTCAAAGAAACAAGCAATATGCAACTGTAAATTTAGAAGAAGAAAGAAATCGACTTACATCCGAATTTAGAAACAATGGTGCCTATTTATTTCAGCAGAATTACATTTCCTATGCATTGGATACCATTAACACCAGTAACAAGGTTAATGTAAAATTAATTGTAAAAGATTATTCCTACAGAGAAAACGATTCTTCTAAAACAGCCCCTTTTGAACTATATAAAATAAGTAAAGTTGCTATATATACCGATAGAGCAACCAATAAAATAGAAAAGCCAATTAAGGATAGTTTACAGTACAATGATTTCATGCTTTACAGCGAAAATAAACTTAAATACCGCCCAAAATCAATTACTAATGCAGTTTTTATAACTAAAGGAAGTTTGTTTTCTGACATCAATACTCAACTTACTACAAAGTATTTGAGTAATTTAAGAGTCTTTAATTATCCTACAATTGAATATAAAATTGACCCAAAAGACAGCAAAGCATTAATTGCAAATATTTATTTAAAACCTAGGGATAAATTTAGTTTTGGATATTCTGCAGATTTTATTCATTCTAATATTCAAGATTTTGGTATTTCAGGAAATACTTCACTCGGAATTCGTAATGTATTTAATGGGGCTGAAACTTTTCAAATCGGTTTTAGAGGAAATGTAGGTGCTTCTAAAGACTTGGCGAATCCAAATAATAATTTCTTTAATATATCCGAAATTGGGGTGGATGCAAAATTAAGTTTCCCTAGACTCTTTTTTCCATTTAATCTGGATAAAATCATTCAAAAGAGTATGATTCCTTCAACGGTAATTAGTGTGGGTTATGCTAAACAAACCAATATTGGATTGGATAAACAAAATTTCACTAGTTCGTTTTCATACAATTGGACACCAAAACCAAATTCATCAATTAGACTAGATTTATTTAATATTCAATATGTAAATAATTTAAATACAAGTAATTATTTCAATATATATCAATCTTCATATACTGCTTTAAATGCAATTGCAAATAATTATGCTTCTGTAAATCCAAATTATTTTTCAAGTGATACCAATCAATTAATAATTGAAAGTGGAACTTCAGGTTTTATAGCAGATGCATTAGCAAATCCTAGTATAATTTCTTTAACCGAAGATGACTTAAAATCTATTCGAAGCATTGAAGAGCGTAGAAAAAGATTAACCGAAAATAATTTAATTTTTGCAACAAGCATTAGCTATTCAAAAACAACAAGAAAAGATCTTTACGATAATTCATTTCATGCTTTTAAAACCAAATTTGAATCGGCAGGAAATTTTCTTTCTTTACTAGCAAGAATTTCAAAGCAGCTCAATAACCAGGGTGAAGTAAGTACCTTTTTTGAGGTAGAATATTCACAATATTTAAAAGGAGAAGTAGAATATATTAAACATTGGCCATTACCTGGAAAAAAAGTTTTTGCAATAAGAAGTTTTGCCGGATTGGCAATTCCATATGGAAACTCCAATAGTATACCGTTTTCTCGAAGTTATTTTTCGGGAGGTTCAAATGACATTAGAGCATGGCAACCCTATAGCTTAGGACCGGGAAAAAGTGGGGGGTTGAATGATTTTAACGAAGCCAATTTAAAACTAACTTTAAGTGCAGAACTTCGCTATAATATTTTTGGAAAATTTAATGGGGCTTTATTTGCAGATGCTGGAAATATTTGGAATGTTTTTGACAATGTTGAGGATGACACCTATACCTTCAACGGAATAAGCTCGTTAAATTCTATTGCATTAGGAACAGGACTTGGTCTTAGATATGATCAAGGATTATTTGTTGTGCGTTTCGATGTAGGTTTTAAAACCTTCAATCCTGCAAATTCAGAAAATGAAAAATGGTTTAAAGAAATTAATTTAGCCAAATCAGTATTAAATATTGGTATAAATTATCCGTTCTAATTTTAGAAATTATTACTTTTGTAAACTTAATTTAATTACATAACTAAAACATGTCACACAATATTAAACCAGGAGTTGCTACAGGAGATGAAGTTCAAGAAATTTTTGCTTATGCTAAAGAAAAAGGATTTGCATTACCTGCAGTAAATGTTACAGGATCCAACACTATAAATGGAGTATTAGAAACAGCAGCAAAATTAAATGCACCTGTTATTATTCAATTTTCTAATGGTGGTGCCCAATTTAATGCTGGTAAAGGACTTTCAAATGCTGGCGAAATAGCGGCTATTGCTGGTGGTATTGCTGGAGCAAAACACATTCATACTTTGGCTGAAGCTTATGGAGCTACTGTTATTTTACATACCGATCACTGTGCAAAAAAACTATTACCTTGGATTGACGGTTTATTAGATGCCTCTGAAAAACACTATGCAGAAACTGGAAAACCATTGTTCTCTTCGCACATGATTGACTTATCAGAAGAGCCAATTGAAGAAAATATCGAAATTTGTAAAACCTATTTAGCTCGTATGAGTAAAATGGGAATGACATTAGAAATTGAACTTGGAATTACTGGTGGTGAAGAAGATGGAGTAGACAATTCTGATGTAGATAGTTCAAAATTATATACCCAACCTTCAGAAGTTTCTTATGCTTATGAAGAATTATCGAAAGTAAGTCCGCGTTTTACAATTGCAGCTTCTTTTGGAAATGTTCACGGTGTATATAAACCTGGAAATGTAAAATTAACCCCAAAAATCTTGAAAAATTCACAAGATTATGTTCAAGAGAAATTTAATACAGGGTCAAATCCTGTAGATTTCGTTTTTCACGGAGGATCTGGCTCTACATTAGAAGAAATTAGAGAGGCTATCTCTTATGGAGTTATTAAAATGAATATTGACACCGATTTACAATTTGCATTCACTGAAGGAATTCGTGATTATATGGTGAATAATATTGAGTATTTAAAAACTCAAATTGGAAATCCAGAAGGTGCTGATGTTCCAAATAAAAAATACTATGACCCAAGAAAATGGGTACGTGAAGGAGAGGTTACTTTCAATGCAAGATTAGAGCAAGCATTTGCTGACTTAAACAATGTAAACACACTTTAAAAATTACGAATTACGAATTTGTCATAATTCATAATTCATAATTTATAATTCATAATTATAAACTATGGCTTGGTTTAAAAGAACAGAAAAAGGTATTACTACCGCTACCGAAGACAAGAAAGACGTGCCAAAAGGACTTTGGTATAAATCACCTACAGGTAAAATTGTTGATGCAGATGAGTTGGAACGCAATCTATGGGTAAGCCCAGAAGATGGTTTTCATGTTAGAATTGGAAGTAAAGAATATTTTGAAATCTTATTTGACAATAACGAATACAAAGAATTAGATGCTAAAATGACTTCTAAAGATCCGCTTGGATTTGTAGATACTAAAAAATATTCTGATCGATTAAAAGACGTAATGGATAAAACCAAATTGAAAGATGCGGTTAGAACAGGAGTTGGAAAATCAAAAGGAAAAGACCTTGTAGTTTGTTGTATGGATTTTGCTTTTATTGGAGGATCAATGGGGGCTGTGGTTGGAGAAAAAATTGCTCGTGGAATTGATTATTCAATCAAAAATAAAGTGCCTTTTGTAATGATTTCAAAATCGGGAGGTGCTCGTATGATGGAAGCCGCTTATTCGTTAATGCAATTAGCAAAAACATCGGCTAAATTAGCACAATTAGCAGAAGCTAAAATACCATATATTTCTTTATGTACCGATCCTACAACTGGAGGTACTACGGCATCTTATGCAATGTTAGGAGACATTAATATTTCTGAACCTGGAGCATTAATTGGTTTTGCTGGACCACGTGTTGTTCGTGATACAACTGGTAAAGATTTACCGGAAGGTTTTCAAACTGCAGAATTTGTATTAGAGCATGGCTTTTTAGATTTCATTGCTCCAAGAAAAGAATTAAAAGACAAAATCAATTTATACATCGACTTAATCTTAAATCAAGATATTCGATAATTGATTCATTATTGGATAACAAAAAACCCACAAAGTACTTTGTGGGTTTTTTATTTATTTGAATTTTACGTTTACATTCCGCTTCGAATAGCTTCCACCGGATCTAATTTGGATGCCGATATTGCAGGTAAGATTCCGGCAATTAAGCCAATTAAAATTGCCAATCCCGATCCCAACATAATATTTGAAAAACTCAAAACAAACTCAAAGTCGAGCACTTTGGTTAATCCTAAAGCAATAAACCAAACTAATAGTATTCCGATTAACCCACCAATCAAACATAAGATTACCGCTTCAAATAAGAACTGAAACAAGATAAATCGGTTTTTGGCGCCAAGTGATTTTTGTATTCCAATTAAGTTGGTGCGTTCTTTCACAGAAACAAACATAATATTAGCCACTCCAAAACCACCTACAAGAAGGGAAAAACCAGCAATTATCCAGCCTCCTAAATTCATATTTGCAATAATTCCGTCTAATAAATCGGTGAAACCTGATAACACATTGATGAAAAAATTATCGATTTCTCCAGTTTTAAGCCCTCTAAAAGCTCTGAGTTTTTGAGATAATTCTGCTTTAAAAGCATCCATATCTATACCCTTTTGAGGTTTAATTAAAATAACGGGCGTCATCATATTATTGTTTTCGCCATACAATCTTCGTAAGAAATTTACAGGAATAAACACAGAGGTATCATTACTATCGCCAAACATTCCGGCACCTTGTTTTTTTAATACTCCAATTACCGTAAACCTTTGGCCATACAAGCGCACTTGCTTACCTATTGGATCAACATTTTCAAAAAGACTGTTTGCCAATTCATCACCAATTACAACAACCTGAGCCCCCGAATTGGATTCTGCTTCATTATAAAATCTGCCACTTGCAAATTCCAAACCTTGAATATCTATAAACTCATGCGAAACAGGAACCACATTCACATTGCTTACTGATTTGGCTTCGTGTTTTAAAGTTTCCATATTTACAAATAACTGAAAACACATTTGTTGTGCGTCCGGAATATTTGATTTTAAATATTCATATTCTGTATATTTTACATCTGGAAATTGTTCCCTTTTCCATTTAGGAACAGAGGATGGGCCAAAAGACCCGCTAAATAAGTAAATCGTGTTTTTATCTAAACTACTTAAATCTTTTTTGATTTTTCTATCCAACGAATCTACCGCAGCAAGAACCGCAATAATTGAAAATATACCTATGGTAACACCAAGTAGCGAAAGAAAGGTTCGCAACTTGTTGTTTCTTAATGCATTCATAGCAAAACCAAAACTTTCTTTTAGTAAACGAAGGTATACTAGCATAATAGATAATTTTTCTTTATCAAATTTAATTTATTAGTAATTAGAAAGCGGTATTTGTTACAAAAATAATGTGACTTATTTTTTCAAAATAGCATTATTGAAATAGGTTCTTATTCTCATCATATATTGGACTTTCAATATTCAAGAAATTCAATACACTATGAAAAACATGATATTGAGAAACCAATTTAATAGACTTTACCTTTTTCGATCCTTCTGAAGTCCATACAATAAAAGGAATTTCATATTGTTCCTTAGGTGCAATACTTAATGGAAGCCCGTGCATGTATAGATTTTTTTCGCCTAATGATTCACCATGATCGGAAACAAAAATCATCGAACTTTTATAATCTTTCAATTCTTTTAAATCAGTAATGATTTTGGATAAAATATAATCGGTATAAACAATGGTATTATCATAAGCATTGATGAGTTCTTTTTGGGAACATTTTCCTAATTCAACACTATTACATACGGGTTTAAATTTTTCAAATTGTGGAGGATATTTCTTGCTATAAGAAGGTCCGTGACTGGTGCTGGTATGCAACACAATAAGTACTTTATTTTTTGTGCTGGATTGAATTTGCTCTTTTAATCCCGAAAGCAATACTTCATCATAGTTACAACCTTCTCCTTGGCAATTTTTGGATAAAAATTCTCTACCTTGAAAATTTTTAATGTGAATTGGAGGCTCTCCCCAATTATTTGTTCGCCATACTACCTCAACATTATTTCTAAATAAATAATTAGGCAGAATTTCATACAAGTCACCCGAATCTGAATGCGATACAATTCCTTTAACGCCAGCTGTAGTATAAGTTGCACATGAAGTAGCATTTAAATGAATAACATTAGGGATTTTTGACAATAATGGATTGGTGTTTTTATTATATCCATACAATGAGAAATTTTGACTGCGTGCTGATTCTCCAATAACCAAAACTACTACCGATTTTTGATTGTCTTTGATAGTAGCATTGGGCAGAATAATCTCCTTCTGATTTTTTTTAAAATCATGAATATAAAAAAGTGAAATATTCACAGTATAAGACCATGGCATTGCAAGACCGCCGAGGGTTTTTGAATTTTTATCGATCCAAAGCCAATTGCTTGCATTGGCAAAAATTATCGTCAAAAGAAATACTAATGTAAGTGAAATTGTTTTTAAAAACTTCTTCCAAGGAACCGTTACTATTTGCGCTTTTACGATGTATATACTTGGAATTATTCCGAAGAAAATAAGATAAATAAATAATTTGATCGAGATAAAACTGCTTGATTCTTCGTATTTTGTATTGAGCACATTACCAATCATAGTTTCATCTAAAATCACTCCATAGGTATTGATAAAATAAACCGAAATTGAATTGATGATAAAAAATAATGCCAATAAAAATTTACCAACATATCGGGAAAGTGAAAAAAACAAGTAAAAAACAAAAGCATTTAAAACCAACATTAATATCACCAAACTAATAATTATGGTAATACCACTAAAGCTCTTATAATCTAAATTGTTGAAAACAAATTTGAAGAAAGGAAAGTGAAAAAATAAAAAATTGAGAACACTCAATACCGCAACGAAATGCGTAATTTTAATTTTACTTTTTAATGTAAACATAACTAATTTTAAATAGTGAAACAATCAAACTAATTAAGGTGATATAAAATATAAATAGGTTTTCATTGCTTATTTTATTTATCATAATCACACTACAAATAAAAAACAAAGCCATAAAAATTGGGTAGTATTTTACGTTATGAACCCAATTCCAGATTTTATATTTTCTGCTAATAAAAATCCCCACTACCCCCGAAATATAACCTATCAAACTTCCTGTAAGGGTGTCCAATGGATGGTGTGCCCCTACTCCAACTCGAGTCAAAACCAACAACAATCCAACACTTAATATAGAAAAAAACCAAATGAATTTTACATTTAATTTTTTCGGCATAAATGCAAATAATAAAACCGTTAAAACGGTAAAAATAGTTATTGAATGACCCGAAGGCAAGCTACTGTGTCCAACTAATTTTTGACCTATTATTACAAATGTATTCGAATCATAAACTGCAGCAGGTCTTGGTATTGAAAATAGATTTTTTAATAGATTGGATAACAAAGCAGAAACAATGGATGCCGAAAGTAAACTCTCCCATAATTTTGGCGCATATAAAAGGAAAACGGAAAGCAACGACATGAAAATCAAGGCGTCACCTAATTGTGTAAGATTGTATATTACAGTTGGAAACTGAGATAATTTTGAATTAATAAAATAAAATAAATCCTTTTGAATAGATAGGTACCCGGCTGTGGATAAAGAATTCTTACTGTATAAAAATACGGCAATTGCGCTTAATAAAAGTAGTGGAGTAGAAAGTAAAGACACTTTGAGCCTGGAATAATTTGCAGTTACATTCGAGTTGATTCTGTTTCTTGTTTCCGGATTAAATACAATAAATTTACTTAACATATTGAATAATTATAAACTCATAACTTTGCTATTTTGAATATGAAAAAAATAATTTTCAAAATGGATTTTCTTATTAATTCTACTCTCAAAATGGGGTAAATTTCGAAATAGCGCAGCGTATAATTGTCAAATATATAAATATATTTATAATACTTGTTTGTCAAAACTGTATTGTAAGCACAATTGATAAGAAAATGCATATTTTTTAATAAAAAAATTAAAAGTAAATTGCTTAATACTTAGCAATAAACTACTTTTGCACGCTTAACAACACATCCAAATGAACACTACAAAAACCATTCAATCTGCTCTTATTTCGGTATTTGATAAAACCGGTTTAGAGCCTATTGTGAGACAACTTCACAAGCAAAACGCAACAATTTATTCAACTGGCGGAACCGAAGATTTTATTAAAAATTTAGGTATTCCGGTAGTTCCTGTTGAAGATGTAACTTCGTATCCTTCTATTTTAGGTGGCCGAGTTAAAACATTACATCCAAAAGTTTTTGGAGGTATCTTGAACCGTCAGGACAACCCAACAGATGTGGAGCAAATGAAGGAATTTAACATTCCACAAATTGATTTGGTAATTGTAGATTTATATCCATTTGAAAAAACAGTTGCTTCTGGAGCAAGTGAGGCAGATATTATTGAAAAAATAGATATTGGTGGGATTTCATTAATTCGTGCTGCTGCAAAAAATTTCAAAGACACTGTTATCGTTCCGTCTGTAGATGAATATGAATTATTTTTAGAAATGATTACCCAAGGTAACGGAGGTACAACAATAGAGCAAAGAAAATATTTGGCAACACGAGCATTTCATGTTTCATCCAATTATGATACAGCAATCTTTAATTATTTCAATACCGAAGATACGTATTACAAAGAAAGTATTGCTAATGGCCAAGTGCTTCGTTATGGAGAAAATCCGCATCAAAAAGGATTTTTCTTTGGCGATTTTGATGCCATGTTTACCAAATTACATGGAAAAGAATTGTCATACAACAATTTGTTAGATGTAGATGCAGCGGTAAACTTGATTTCTGAATTTAAAGAAAACAAACCAACATTTGCCATCTTAAAACACAATAACGCATGTGGTTTAGCAACAAGACAAACCATGAAAGAGGCTTATCTTGCCGCTTTAGCTTGCGATCCAACATCGGCTTTTGGAGGTGTGTTAATGGCTAATGGAAAAATTGATACTGCTACAGCTTCAGAAATTAATTCTTTGTTTTGTGAGGTGGTTATTGCTCCAAGTTATGATGCGGAAGCAATTACTATTCTTCAAGAGAAAAAGAACCGAATTATTTTAACCATCAATGAAGTACCTTTACCAGAAAGACAAGTTAGAACTTGTTTAAATGGATTATTGGTTCAAGATAGAAATAACGTCACCGACTCAAAAGAGGATCTAAAAACGGTTACACAAACGAGCCCAACAAGTCAGGAAATAGAAGATTTATTATTTGCTTCTAAAATTTGTAAAAACACCAAATCCAATACGATTGTATTTGCGAAAAACAATACTTTGATTGCTTCTGGAACCGGACAAACTTCTCGTGTTGATGCACTTAAACAAGCTATTGAAAAAGCGCATACTTTTGGATTTGAGTTAAAAGGAGCTGCTATGGCAAGTGATGCTTTTTTCCCATTTCCTGATTGTGTAGAAATTGCTTATCATGCAGGAATTACCGCTGTAATTCAACCGGGTGGATCAATCAAAGATGATTTAAGTATTGATTATTGTAATGAAAATAATATTGCAATGGTCTTTACCGGAACAAGACATTTCAAACATTAAAAAAAATTAAAAAAAACAGATAAGAAATTAGAAAATTAATCGTTAATTTACGAAACAAAAATAATAACCTAATTTCTACTTTGAGAACGTTAGTTAATTGCTTTTGAAATTTCAAAATTAATCGGCAAGCGCTACATTTAATTTATTATTTTTGTTTGTAAATAAATTTATAACGAACTAAACACCTTCTATATAATTATGGGATTTTTTGATTTCATGACCGAGGATATAGCAATTGACCTTGGTACCGCTAATACACTAATCATTCACAACGATAAAGTTGTAATTGATAGCCCTTCTATTGTTGCAAGAGACAGAGTAACTGGAAAAATCATTGCTGTTGGTAAAGAAGCCAACATGATGCAAGGTAAAACCCATGAAAACATTAAAACCATCCGACCATTAAAAGACGGTGTAATTGCTGATTTTGATGCTTCAGAAAAAATGATCAGTATGTTCATTAAGAGCATTCCGGCATTAAAGAAAAGAATGTTTACTCCAGCATTAAGAATGGTAGTTTGTATTCCTTCTGGAATTACCGAAGTGGAAATGCGTGCGGTTAAAGAATCGTGTGAGCGTGTTAACGGAAAAGAAGTATACTTAATTCACGAACCAATGGCAGCAGCAATTGGTATTGGTATCGATATTATGCAACCAAAAGGAAACATGATTGTGGATATTGGAGGTGGTACAACCGAAATTGCTGTAATTGCACTTGGTGGAATTGTATGTGATAAATCGGTTAAAATTGCTGGAGATGTTTTCACCAATGACATTATTTATTACATGCGTACCCAACACAATTTATTTGTTGGAGAAACTACAGCAGAAAAAATTAAAATTCAAGTTGGAGCAGCTACCGATTCTTTAGACTCTCCACCAGATGATATGTCGGTTCAAGGAAGAGATTTACTTACCGGTAAGCCAAAACAAGTAGAAGTTTCATTCAGAGAAATCGCTAAAGCATTAGACAAATCGATTCAACGTATTGAAGATGCAGTTATGGAAACATTATCGCAAACGCCACCAGAATTAGCAGCCGATATTTACAATACCGGTATTTATTTAGCAGGTGGAGGATCTATGTTACGTGGTTTAGACAAACGTATTTCGTTAAAAACTGATTTACCTGTTTACATTGCTGAAGATCCATTGAAAGCAGTTGTTAGAGGAACCGGAATGGCGCTAAAAAACATACCTAAATTTAGAAGCATCCTTATCAAATAGTTTTTAACCCGTACTTAATTTAAAAACTGATTACTGACCATTGAATACTTAAAAGATGCAGCAAATATTTAATTTTATATTTAAAAACAGCTATCGTATGCTGTTTTTGCTGCTTATGCTAATATCTTTATTGCTTACCATTCAATCGCATTCGTATCACAAAAGCAAAATAATAAGTTCTGCTAATTCATTTACAGGTGGAGTTTATCAAATGACCAGCAATATTGAAGGCTATTTTAATTTGAAAATTCAAAACGAAGAATTAGCAAAAGAAAATGCGCGTTTAAAAAGTTTACTTTTTAACATCAAAGACAGCACTAAAGTTCCTTCTTTAGACTCAATAAGCGGAGTTAAAAAAATAGATATTGTAATTGCTAAGGTGATCAAAAACTCCTATAGTTCTCAAGTTAACTTTTTAACTTTAGATTCAGGTTCTAAACAAGGTGTAAAACCCGAAATGGGGGTTATCAATAGTCTTGGGATAGTTGGGGTAATTGAAAATGTTTCTTCAAATTACAGTACGGTTTTAAGTATTTTAAATACCGAATCTCCAATTAATGCGAAGATTAAAAAATCCAATCACATTGGATCTTTAACTTGGAATGGGAAAAACACGGGTTATGTTCAATTGGTTGATGTGCCAAGACTAGCATCTGTTAAAAAAGGAGACACCATAGTAACCGGAGCGCAATCTACTATCTTTCCAGAAAATATTAATATTGGTTCAATTGAAAAAATTTACATTGACAATCAAACAAATTTCTACACCATTGATGTCAAATTATTTAATGACATGACCAGTTTAGGCCATGTTTACATTATTAAAAATAGAGATACACCTGAAATTACCAATTTAGAAAACAAATCTAAAAAAGATGAATAGTGCCATTCTATACAATTTAGCTCGGTTCATTTTGCTGCTTGCAGCTCAAATACTTGTTTTCAATAATTTAAACTTTCTAGGTTTTATTAATCCTTATCCGTACCTTTTATTTATTTTATTGTTTCCTGTTAATGGGAATAAATACGCTTTACTTGGCGCTAGTTTTTTATTGGGAATTATAATGGATTTATTCTGTAATTCTGGTGGGGTTCATACTGCAGCATGTGTTTTACTTGCTTACTTTAGACCTTCACTTTTCAAATTCTCATTCGGTTTAAGTTATGAATACCAAACCGTACGAATCAACGATGTACTTACTCCAGAACGATTTTCATTCATACTTCTGGGAGTCGTAATACATCACATTACCTTGTTTGTATTAGAGATTTTTACCTTTAGCTATTTTTGGAATATTATACTTCGAACAATAGTTAGCACCATTTTCACCACAATTATTTGTATTTTTATTATTTACTTAATAAAGCCAAGTAAACGATGAGAAAAGCTTTACTTCCAACCCTAATAATTGTAACAGCCGGTTTGTTGATTATTCGGCTTTTCTATTTGCAAATTATTGATGATACATTTAAGTTAAAATCAGAAAATAATGCAATAAAAATCAAATATGAATATCCAGAAAGAGGTTATGTATATGATCGATATGGGCGATTATTAATAGCTAATCAGCCTTCTTATGACATCATGGTTATACCGAAAGATGTTAATGAAAAGGAATTAAATGTAAAAAAATTTTGCGCCTTATTAGAGATTACTGAAGATTTTTATCATGAAAAAATGAGAAAAGCAAAGGTGTACAGTCCATTGCTTCCTTCGGTTTTTTTATCCCAATTAAACAAATTAGAATTTGCTGCCTTCCAAGAAAAAATTAGAAGGTTTAGCGGTTTCTACATTCAAAAAAGATCACTTAGAGACTACCAAGTTTCTTATGGTGCAAATGTATTTGGGTTTATAACTCAGGTTAATGAAAACATAGTAAAGAAAAATCCATATTATGTTGGTGGTGATTTAATTGGTAGACAAGGAATTGAAGAAAGTTATGAAACCTATCTGAGAGGACAAAAAGGAGTTAAATACATTCTAAAAGATAAATTCAATAGAGAAATCGCTTCATACAAAGAAGGAAAATACGATACAGTTGCTAAACAAGGTGATGACATTACATTAACCATTGACGGTGAACTTCAAAAATATGGCGAAGAATTAATGGTGAATAAATGGGGCGGGATTGTTGCAATTGAACCAAAAACTGGAGAAATTCTAACATTAGTAAGTGCGCCAGATTACAATCCTGCGCTGCTAGTAGGAAGAAAAAGATCAAAAAATTACACATTACTACATAACGATTCAATAGCTAAGCCATTATACGACAGAGGATTGTTGGCTGAATATCCGCCAGGCTCCCCTTTTAAAATACTGACTGCACTTGTTGCACTTCAAGAAGGAGTAATTGACGAAAACACCTCTTTTAATTGTAACCATGGATTTAGTTATGCCAGAGGACGATTTATGCGTTGCCATTGTACTGGTGGCGCAAAAAAATTAAACGATGGTATTTATCAATCATGTAATACCTATTTTTCAAGTATCTACATGAAAACTATAAATAAATACAACAGTCCTTCCTATGCTGTTGATGTTTGGAGTAATCACTTAAAAAGTTTTGGATTAGGTGATTTCATGGGGTATGATTTACCAATTGGTAAACGAGGAAAAATTCCAACATCGAAGACCTATAAAAGATTATATCCAGGATGGCATTGGGATAGCAAAACAATTGTTTCAAATGCAATTGGTCAAGGTGAGGTATTAATGACGCCAATACAACTTGCAAATTTAATGGCTGCAGTTGCAAATAGAGGTTATTATTACACCCCTCATATTGTGAAAAAAATTAAAGGCGAACTATTAGATAAAAAATTTCGAACTAAACATGTAACTACAATTAATCGAAAACATTTTGAACCCGTAATTGAAGGAATGAATGCAGTTTATGGACCGGGCGGAACTGCTTCTGGGCTAGGTTTAGATGGAATTGAAATTTGTGGAAAAACGGGTACAGCCGAAAATTATTTGAAAGTAAACGGAAAACGTGTGAAACTTCAAGATCACTCGATCTTTGTTGCCTTTGCGCCAAAAGTAAATCCAAAAATTGCTATTGCAGTATTTGTAGAAAACGGTTATTGGGGTAAACGATGGGCAGGACCTATTACTTCTTTAATGATTGAAAAATATTTAAAAAAGAAAATTACCAAAGTTGATTTTGAAAAACGAATGTTAGAAGGAAGTTTAAAAGATCAATACAATAAATTATATCCGCAGAAACATCAAGATAGTTTATCAATTATGAATTTTAGAATTAAAGATAGTATTGAAAAATTTAAAAACGGAAGCGATTCAAAAAAAGAAAAAAAAGATAGCATAAAGAAGAAAAATTAATGAAAAATCAGAGTATAACAAACCATATTGATTGGATTACCGTGGGCCTATTTATTACATTAGTAATTTTGGGTTGGTTAAACATATACTCTTCTTCATTATCGGCTGTTACTGGAGATTCAACCATTATTGATCTTTCACAGTTTTACGGGAAACAACTTTTATATATTGCCTTAACCTTTCCACTTGTGTTAATTATACTATTTGTTGAAGGTAAGTTTTATGAAAAATATTCCTCAATTATCTATACCATTTCAGTGCTTTCAATAGCGGGATTATTCGTTTTTGGAAAATCGGTTAAAGGACAAGCCAATTGGTATTCATTTGGTTCATTTGGTTTACAACCATCCGAATTTGCAAAAGCAGCTACATCATTGGCTTTGTCCAAATACTTATCGGATGTTCAAGTGAATTTAAAACTTGTAAAAGACCAAATTGTAGCTTTGACAATAGTATTTTTTCCAATGTTATTAATTGCCGTTCATGACCCAGGAAGTGCTTTAATCTATATTGTTTTCTTAGTAGTTTTATACAGAGAAGGTTTACCAGGGTGGTATTTATTTAGTGGATTTGCAGCTATTTTATTATTCATTTTAATGCTAATTACTAATAATCCTTATATCGTTATTGGAATTGCTGCGATCGCCTTGGTTTTAAATTATTTAAGAAGTAGACTTATTGAACGAAACATCATAGCCAGTGGAATTATACTTGTATTTGTAGCTATTTTCTCTTTTTCTGTGAGTTTTGTATTTAATAATGTATTCAAACAACACCACCGAGATCGTTTCAATATTCTTCTTGGAAAAGAAGTTGATATGAAAGGAATTGGCTACAACATTCACCAGTCTGAAATTGCAATTGGATCAGGAGGTTGGTTTGGAAAAGGTTATCTAGAAGGTACTCAAACAAAAGGTGGATTCGTTCCAGAACAACATACCGATTATATTTTTACAACAGTTGGTGAAGAATGGGGATTCTTTGGATCGGTGATCGTAATTGGATTGTTTGTAACCTTAGTGCTGCGATTAATTTATTTAGCCGAAAGACAAAAAACGAAGTTTAGTAGAGTGTACGGCTATTGTGTAGCCGGAATACTGTTCATTCACTTCTTTGTAAATATAGCCATGGTGGTGGGAATATTTCCAACTATTGGTATTCCGCTTCCATTCTTTTCCTATGGTGGATCCGGACTTTGGGGCTTTACCATATTGTTGTTCATTTTCCTTAAAATGGACGCCAATAAAGTAAATGAATGGTAGTTTTACAGCTTTAACAAGCCGTATTTAGTGATACAATACAATGCTCTTACACCATCTTTCCAACCAATTTTTTTACCCTCTTCATAGGTTCTTCCGTAGTAAGAAATACCTACTTCGTAGATTCTGATTTTAGGAATTCTTGAGATTTTTGCAGTCACTTCTGGCTCAAAACCAAATCTTTTTTCGTTAAGTTTAATGCCTTGAATAATATCTGTTTTGAACATTTTATAACAGGTTTCCATATCTGTTAAATTCAAATTTGTAAACATATTAGACAAACTGGTTAGGAATTTATTTCCAATAGTGTGCCAAAAAAATAAAATTCTGTGTGGATTTCCACCCATAAATCTTGAACCATAAACCACATCAGCAAAACCATCAATAAAAGGCTGCAACAATAAGTTATATTCGGAAGGGTCGTATTCTAAATCGGCGTCTTGTATAACAGTAAAATCTCCGGTAGCTCTAGTAATTCCGGTGTGAAGCGCTGCACCTTTACCTTGGTTTATCTCGTGTTTAAAATATTGAATATTCGAACCTGGATTGGCATTGATATAACTCAAAATTGCTTCCTCGGTATCGTCTTTAGAGCAATCATTTACTATTATTATTTCCTTTTCAATTGCATTAATCAACTCAACATTTTTAATTTTATCTAAAATTAAATGGATCGTTTTTCCTTCGTTGTAAGCAGGAATAATTATGGATAATTTTTTCACGATGATATTCTTGGTTTAATTTTTATTAAATAATAATATTCTAAGGTTTGCTCTCTTTTTTGCTGCAGCAAAAATGGTAATTTTAAACGAGTTATTGGATAGTTTTCAAATTTCTTTTTTTCAACCACCTCAAATTTTGATTCAATTTGATTTAAATTTTCCGCTTTTGTATATAGCCAACAGCTGTGTTTTAAAGTACCTATTTCAGTTAATGCAATAGATTTATTCTCGGGATTCTTAGAATAAAAATTAAAAGCATGCGATTTTTCATCTATTAAATAAACAGTTTCTTTGGATTTATTTTCATAAAACCAGCGCCCAGCCATAGAATCGGCTTGATAGGTTAATAGCTTTGGATAAAAAACAAAACTCAAAAACAAATTCAATACAATTACATATCCAATCATTTTACTTGTACCTTCAAGAGATGTTTTTTTTATTTGAAGCAAAATAATAAACTGCACTAATAGCAAGGCAATCAAAATAAAATTGATTTCTGTAAAAAATAGACTTTGGTAAATAATTAATAAAACCATTATGATACATCCAAAGACAAAATATACTTTATTCCAAATTTTCCATTGCTTCGGATTTAATGTTTCTATGTAGGATGCACAAATAATACTTGCAAAAGGAAGGGTTACAAATATATAATGTGGTAATTTGTAACGAGACATAGAAAGCAAAGTAAACAGAATTACAAACCCACTCAAGGTGCTAATTTCTGGAACTGATTTTTGAAAAAATCTCTTTATTTGAAAAAACAAACCAAAATACAATATCAATATCCAAGGGAAGAAATCCCAACTTATTGTTCCAATAAAAAAGTGCCAAGGCAATCCGTTATCCCAAACATTTTCACCTGTAATTCTCCCGAAACTTTGTAGCCAATAATAAAAATAAAGTCCGCTTTGATGCGGCACCCCATTAGTGATTTTCTCCGGATGCATATCAAATTGCATGTACAATCCGTAGGACATAGGAATTAAAAGTAAGCCAACTATTATCAAATAAAAAAACCACGAGAAACTGAAAATTTGCTTCCAACTTCTTTTAAATAACAATTGCAAACCAACAGGCATTAAAACAGCAATTATTCCGATTGGCCCCTTTGCCATCATGGCAAAGGCAGTAAAGAGTGAAGCAAAAAGCAGGTATTTTATTTTGTTTTTTATCAAATATTCGGTTAGTAGCCATATGCCTGTTATCACGCTTGAAGTAAGAATTCCGTCCGTTCTAACATCATTGGTCATTAGAAAAAAGGCCTGACAAGTTCCAAAAATCAGCACCGCATTTTTGGCAATTTGCTGCGAATAAAAAATTGAGGTAAATCTAAAAATGGAATAAAGCGAAAGCAGTAACATTAAAAAAGCACCCAATTTATAGGCAAAATTACATACGCCAAACACACCCATACTCAAACTTGAAATCCAAAATAAAAGCGGTGGTTTATCTAAATAATCATATTGCAAATCCATTACTTGCAAATAGGAATGATTGCGAAGCATTTCCTGAGAAATAGATGCATATTGCGCCGCATCCACATTCATGACATCTATAAATAGATTATTAATATAGATGGAAAAAATTATAAGTAGAATGATTTTTTCGTATTTTGAAAAATTAAAAAGAAATTTCATGTTCATTTTTCAACTTTTTTATAAAATTAAAAAGGCAGCAACCCCTATTTGAAATAATAGGTAAAATTAAGCAATAATACTTACATGGGAATTATTTAAAAAAGAGAATTTAATTTACAAAAAATGTAACTTTTTAAGTATTGGTTGCGTATAATAAACTGAACCCTTAAAAGCAAAGGAAAATAAATGAGACAGCTTAAAATTACCAAGCAGGTAACTAACCGTGAAACTGCTTCCCTAGACAAATACCTACAAGAAATTGGAAAAGTTGACTTAATTACTGCTGACGAAGAAGTAGAATTAGCACAACGAATAAAAGCAGGAGACCAACGTGCTCTTGAAAAATTAACCAAAGCCAATTTACGTTTCGTGGTATCTGTTGCTAAGCAATATCAAAATCAAGGACTTACGCTTCCTGATTTGATAAACGAAGGAAATTTAGGTTTGATAAAAGCAGCACAACGATTTGATGAAACACGTGGATTTAAATTTATTTCCTATGCGGTATGGTGGATTCGTCAATCGATCCTTCAAGCGCTTGCAGAGCAATCTCGAATTGTTCGTTTGCCTTTAAATAAAATTGGATCGATCAATAAGATTAATAAAATGTATGCATTATTAGAACAATCTAATGAAAGACCCCCTTCTGCAGAAGAAATTGCAAAAGAGTTGGACATGACTGTTAATGATGTTAAAGAGTCGATGAAAAATTCGGGTCGTCACCTTTCTATGGATGCACCTTTGGTTGAAGGAGAAGATTCCAATTTATATGATGTATTGCGTTCTGGAGAATCTCCAAACCCAGATAGAGAATTAATTCATGAATCGTTACGTACTGAAATTGAGCGTTCTTTAGAAACCTTAACTCCAAGAGAAGCCGACGTAGTTCGTTTGTATTTTGGATTAGGTGATCAACATCCAATGACATTGGAAGAAATTGGAGAAACTTTTGATTTAACTCGTGAGCGTGTGCGCCAAATTAAAGAAAAAGCAATCCGAAGATTAAAACACACTTCAAGAAGTAAAATATTAAAAACATATTTAGGTTAAACCTTATAAAACTCCGGCTCCATACCGGAGTTTTTTAATTTCAAAAAAATGAAAAATACCATTATAGCCCCTTCCGTTCTTGCAGCTGATTTTGCCAACTTACAACGCGACATCGAAATGATAAACAACAGCCAAGCCGATTGGTTTCATATTGATATCATGGACGGTGTTTTTGTTCCAAATATTTCTTTTGGGATGCCTGTTTTGGAAGCGATTACCAAACATGCAAAAAAAACAATCGATGTCCATTTAATGATTGTAGATCCAGACCGATACATAAAAACATTTAAAAACTTGGGTGCCGATATTCTTACGGTACATTATGAAGCCTGCACGCATTTGCATCGCACACTTCAAGCGATAAAAGCAGAAGGAATGAAAGCCGGAGTTGCTTTGAATCCGCATACCAATGTAAGTTTATTGGAAGATGTGATTCAGGATATTGATTTGGTTTGTATTATGAGTGTTAACCCAGGTTTTGGTGGACAATCTTATATTGAAAACACGTATAAAAAAGTAGCGCAATTGAAAGAACTTATCGTTAAAAACAATGCCGCTACCTTAATTGAAATTGATGGCGGAGTGACAAATAAAAATGCTGCCGAATTAGTTCGGGCTGGAGCCGATGCTTTAGTCGCCGGTAATTATGTCTTTAAAGCAGAGGATCCTATTGCAACGATAGCGGATTTAAAAAATATTACTTCTTTATAATTAAAATGCTCCTTCAAAAAGGAGCATTTAATTATCGGAATTTGAATTATTCGTGACCGCGAAGGGATTCGAACCCCCAACCCTCAGAGCCGAAATCTGATATTCTATCCAGTTGAACTACGCAGCCGTTTTTTATTATTAGATTGTTGGATCTTTTGACTGGTTAGATTTTGAAAGTTAGATAAAATCTAAGGTTTCTAAGATGTCTAACAATCTATAAAGTCTATTCTATCTATACCAATAGTTTTTTTACTATTGTAGAAATAACTTTTCCCTCTGCTTGACCACCGATTTGAACAGTTGCTAAACCCATAACTTTTCCCATTGAAGCAATCCCTGCAGCTCCGGTATCAGCAATAATTTTTGCAACAATTGTCTCTACTTCTGCTTCTGATAATTGCGCAGGCAGAAACTTTTCAATTACAGCAATTTGAGCCAATTCGGGTTCTGCAAGATCAGGGCGATTTTGTGTAGTAAAAATCTCTGCGCTATCTTTTCTCATTTTTACCAATCGTTGCAAGATTTTAATTTCATCTGTCTCTGTAATTTCTTCTTTTGATCCACTTGAAGTTTGTGCTAATAACAATTCCGATTTAATGGCACGCAAAGCTTCTAATGCGATGCTGTCTTTTGTTCTCATGGCATTTTTCATTTCATCCATGATTTTTACAGATAAACTCATATTTTTATTTATTTTAATTAACGCTAAAATTAAACGCAAAGAACTTACGCTAATGCTGGGGTAAAGATAAAAAAAAACCCGAAATTTCCTTGGAAACTTCGGGTTAAAAAATATATAACTAACTTACTTAATCTACATTATCATGTAAAAAAGAATTATTAGAACGCAATTGTACATCATCATTGCTATCGGTTCCTAATGACATTCTAGAATTAGAATTTAAACTACCATTATCTGAAAATTCAACTCCAAGTCTTTTATAAGCTGGTTCTCTCTCTAATTCTTCTACTCTTGAAGGGTTATTGTGAAACTTATAATTAAACTCTTTTAATTTTCTTCTTCTCTCGTCTGCGCGAAGTTTTAA
>Ga0078894_10000173_pt1 | contig 40805 bp, 35 predicted proteins | sample LauGreSu1BDMLBSD_2_FD_67506 | JGI IMG/M metagenome (GOLD analysis project Ga0078894, IMG submission 67506) | Freshwater lake microbial communities from Lake Michigan, USA - Su13.BD.MLB.SD (version 4) (version 4) | ecosystem: Environmental > Aquatic > Freshwater > Lake | place: Lake Michigan...
TGCCCTTTCCATTGAAGCGGCAGAACTCAATGAACTGTTCCTGTGGAAAGATTCCGCCGCCTCTGAAGCCGTCGATAAAGAAAAATTAAAGGAAGAACTAGCCGATGTATTCGCCTATGCGCTCCTATTAGCTGAAAAACATGAGTTGGACGTAAAGCAAATCGTGTTGGATAAAATTGCACGAAATGCCGAAAAATACCCGGTAGAAAAAGCCAAAGGCAGTGCCCAGAAGTATACGGAGTTATGAGCGACACCCTGCCCGCTGTTCAAATCAATAAATACGCGTTTACCAAAGAAGGGGCTGTAGAATACGCATTGAATGCCTACATGAAAAATGCGTGGCCCATTGTATACATCATTAAAAACGATAAGCTCGGTGAAGCGTATGTAGGGGAATCTACCAATGCCATCAACCGAATGCACCAACACTTGAGTAATCCAGACCGTCAGCGCTTAAAAGACCTGCTCGTGATTTCCTGCGATAAATTCAATAAATCCGCAGTATTGGATGTTGAATCGGAACTTATTAAGTACATGAGCTCTGATGGAAGGTATAAATTACAAAATGCCAATGCCGGCCTCGTTGACCATAATTACTACCAACGTTCCCTGTACAAAGATCTTTTTCATAACATTTGGCAATTTCTTCTGCAAGAGAACTACGCTAAAAACCCGCTTCAACGAATTGATAATTCCGACCTATTTAAATACAGTCCGTTCAAGGCACTCAACAGCGACCAACATGAATCGGTGCTTCAAATCCTTAAAACCTTAACCCTGGGTTCAAATCAATCCATTGTCGTTGAAGGAGGCGCAGGTACCGGTAAAACCATCTTGGCCGTATACCTCATGAAATTGTTAAACACACAAATTCAAGCGTATAACCTCGACGATTCCGATCATGTTTACGCAGAGGAGTTATTAAACGTGATGCAGTTTCATAAGGAATTCCCCACCCCAAAAATCGCCCTGGTAGTGCCTATGACTTCCCTTCGGAAAACCTTAAAAAAGGTATTTGGGCAAATTAAAGGATTGAGCAGCAGCATGGTGATTGGTCCGTCGGAGGCAGCAAAAACGCAGTATGATGTACTCATTGTGGATGAAGCCCACCGTCTTCGACAGCGAAAGAACATTACCAACTTCGGTAGTTTCGATGAAACCAATGCGCGTTTGGGCTTAGATAAATATGAAGGCAACGAATTAGATTGGATTTGCAAGATGTCCCGTCATCAGATTTTATTCTACGACCAAGGACAATCCATCAAACCGTCTGACATTAACCCATCCCATTTTGCAAAACATAAATGGAGCGCTAAAATCTTGCAGCTGAAATCGCAAATGCGCGTGCAAGGCGGCCTCGATTACATTTCCTTTGTAGACGAGGTACTTAGTGGAAAGGCCTCAACCCCTTTCGCATCCAGCCAATATGACTTACAACTCTTTGACTCCTTGGCGGATCTTTACTCGGCGCTTCGCAACAAAGAAGAGGAACTTGGATTGTGCCGTTTACTTTCCGGGTATTCATGGGAATGGAAATCACAAAAATCGAATGTACCAGACATTGAATTGGACGGCCTCGCGCTAAAATGGAACAGCACCAATGAAGACTGGATCAATAGCCCCAACGCATTCCAAGAGGTAGGCTGTATTCATACCACCCAAGGGTACGACCTCAATTATACCGGAATCATCTTTGGCACCGAAATCACGTACAATCCAAGTACAAAGGCTATTGAAATCATTTCAGCTAATTACAAAGACAAAAAAGGGAAACAAGGCATTGCGGACCCCGAACAATTGCGCGCCTATATCCTAAACATCTACCACACCATGATGCTTCGCGGCATACACGGCACCTACGTGTATGTGTGTAATGAACCCCTGAGGGAGTATATGCGGGGGGTGATTGGGGGTGTGAAATTAAACAAAATATGAATTTAAACAAGTTAATAACACTAAATTTCTACCTTTATCTCATGAGTAAATTTCGAGAATTAAATAGATTGAATTTCTGAATATAAATATGACCAATCAAGAAATCCAGAATATACTTAGTCCGTTGCAGGAATCACATTTTTACCGAGCGATGAAGATAATCGACACGGAAGGGATACCAACTGGACGAAATTCTCAATCCTATGACGTTTTAAATCAAGAAACTGGCCGAAAATATCCTCCACCCTATTTAATCGAATTAGCCTACAAATCATTTAGTGACAAGGCTTTACCATCCAATTTTTTCGACAAAATCCGGAAAAATGGCCCTCATTTTCAAAAAATAGAAAGTTTGGGTTTTGCCGTCATCGAAAAAAAAGACAAAGCAAGAGATTTAATACAGCGATATAAAATCAACATCCAAAAAACTCACATGTTGGATGAAATGTATAAATGGAAGTTAACGCATGAATATAGAGGCCGTCCAGACCTAAGAGCGGATGATTTTAGCAAAGAAATTCATAGTTTGAAATTCGACAATCTTATCTATTCAATGGCTTCAGGAGTATTGCGACATATTGCAAAAACGCAACCTGAAGCGCTACGAACTTATTTCACCGAGCTTTTCGATGAAAATGTAGGCTTAGAACGTCGGATGATTGAATTCAACCAAAATACACTTGCAGTTTACCGTGCAATGGGTGAAAACAATCCGCATCACCAAGATGAACGATCCATGGCTACGTACCTAACCTACCATGACCCATCAAAATACACATTCTATAAAAGTGGTTTTTATTTGCCATTTTGTAATCTAATGGGCGTTGAAGCAGCAGATAAAAACAAAAAATATATTCATTACCTTGAACTGTTAGACACATTCATTAAGACCTACATTGCTGAGGATAAAGAACTAATTGATTTGGTAAAATCCTACATCCCATCTTACTATGACGGCACAAATCATTTACTACTAGCTCAAGATATACTTTTTACCATGCTCAATAAAGAGGGCGTTATGGAAAACGAGGAGCGTAAAATAAACTATTGGATATATGCCCCAGGAAAAAAAGCAATCAAATGGAATGAGTTCTATCATGATAATATCATGGCCTTAAATTGGGATGAATTAGGTGATTTAAATGATTATAGTTCACAACATGAAATTGCTGAAAAGCTAAAAACGATAGAACAAAAAGATGGTTCTAAGATGAACGATGCAAAGGCATGTTTTGATTTCGTTCATAATATTAAGGAAGGCGACGTGGTATTTGTTAAACGTGGAAATTCGGCATTGCTTGGATATGGAATCGTTACTGGGCCGTCGAATTATGACGAAACTAGAACTGATTTTAAAAATTTTAGAAACGTAGAATGGAAGTTGAAAGGAGAATGGAATCCAGAGCATATCCTTGTACAAAAAACACTAACGGATATTACTAAATATACAACTAATAAAAAAGGCTTTACTCATTACTATGAACGCTTATTTGATTGTATGGGAGTGAAAATGAATTCCTACCTCACAGAAAAAAATGTACTTATCCCTTCCTTCATCAAATCAGCCTCGCAACAAAACCTAATTTTCCCACCCTACCTCGTTAAACGATACGTAGCCTCTTTAGCAACAAAACCATTTGTGATTTTTACCGGTCTTTCTGGTTCAGGAAAAACGAAATTGGCACAGTCCTTTGCAAAATGGATCTGTGAAAACGAGGATCAATATCAAATCATTTCAGTGGGTGCAGACTGGACCAATCGTGAACCGTTATTGGGATACCCAAATAGCTTGGACACGAAAAGTTATGTGTTGCCTGACAATGGGGCGTTAAAACTTATACTAGACGCTTCCAAAAATTTGGAAGAAGATGTAGTGAAGCCCTTTTTCTTGATTTTGGATGAAATGAACTTGAGTCATGTAGAACGTTATTTTGCTGATTTTCTAAGTGCGATGGAATCCAAAGAAGAGATTATGTTATATAGTGGAGAGAGCAGAACTACATCAATCGGTTTGGAAATTCCAACTAAAATTAAGTTGCCAACTAACCTGTTTATCGTGGGCACGGTAAATATTGATGAAACCACCTATATGTTTAGCCCGAAGGTTTTGGACCGAGCCAATACCATTGAATTCCGATTGGATCATGAGGATTTGAGTACATTTTTCAAAACAGAAGTCAATTCTGACCAAATGCCGTTGGACGGTAAGGGTTCAGATTTTACGCAACAGTTCCTTGAAATGGGAAGTAAAACAGGTGAAATCGGAAATAAAGACACGGCGGCCCTGCTTTTGTTTTTTGAAGAATTACAAAAATTAGGTGCTGAGTTTGGGTATAGAACGGCCAACGAAATGTTGAGTTTAATGCAAAAGTTGGATGCGCTCGGTATGGAGGCTAAAGCCAAAGAAAATGCACTCGACGTAGCCGTCATGCAAAAAATGCTCCCAAAATTACATGGTTCAAGATCTAAACTCTCGAAGGTGTTGCCGATGCTTGCTTCTTTCTGTTTAAAACACAAGGATGTAGATCAAGCGAAACTATTGTTAGAAGGCTTTAAAAATGAACGAAACTTGAACACAGAACAATTAGCAGAGGTATTATTGCCTTTGTCTTTTGCAAAAATAGCGCGTATGTATACCAACGCAATTGAAAACGGATTTGCAAATTATGCAGAGGGGTAGAAATAACAACTTATTCCAAAGAATTGAGATATGACAATAACTGAATTTCACATTGATTTGTTAGAGCAAATCAAAATCAATAATGATAGTTATAACTTACCATCAGAACAATCATTATTTAGTATTTATTTTGATTTCCTACAGGGCTCAGGTCAATTTGTTGATGATGTGGTTGAGATTGAATATGGTATTAGTGGTTTTAATTTTTCAGCATTTGGGAGGGATATAGAACGTGGAGAAATTAATCTGTTTGTAACAGACCTAAAAACAAATTTAGAGCCAGGGAAAATATATCAGAAAGATCTAGAAGTTTATTTCAACGGAATAGTAGAGCTCATTTCTGAAGTAATCGTTCCCGCAAAAAACGATCTAGATGAGAGTAACCCAATGCGTGAATTTACAGATGATCTGTGCAGTAAAAGCGGTATTTACCACACACTTACAATTTGGTATATTACGAATGGGGTTTATTCTTCAAGATCCTTGCCGGAACTCAGTTCAAGTATTGAAGATACCGATGTCTCAATGCGGTGTGTGGACCTGACCGCATATCAGAACATGGTGGCGGATCAGGATCAACAGCACATCGAAATTGACTGCTCACTAGATGCAATAAAGGTAATAGAAACACCTCATTACACTTCATATTTAACGACTGTGTCCGGACATGAATTGGTACGCTATTACGATCAGTATGGTAGGAGACTACTGGAAAGCAATGTGAGAACGTTTTTGTCGCTCCGCGGAAATGTCAACAAGGGAATATACAATACATTGAGATCAGATGAAAAGGTGTTCTTTTTTGCATACAACAATGGGTTGAGCGGAACAGCTTCAGAAGTGGATTTTGAGGACGGAAGAATTAAGTCAGTTAAAAACCTTCAGATTGTAAACGGAGGTCAGACGATGAGTACTATATATAAGGCGAAACGCGATGGACTTGATATTGATCTAGTACAGGTTCAAATGAAACTTTCTGTAATTCACGATAAGGAAAACTATACACAGTATGTGTCTAAAATTTCTGAATACGCCAATACGCAGAATAAGGTAAATAAAAGTGATTTCTTTAGTAACACCTACTTCCACAGAAGGTTTAAAGAAATTTCTAAATTGCTTCGTATCCCTGCTCGAAAGGGTATTTCTGTTTCGTCGAAGTGGTTTTACGAACGTGTGAAGGGTGAATACTTAAATGATCAGATGTATATGAAGGATTCTGATAGAAAAAGGTTTCTTTTGGAGTACCCGAAGGATCAGGTCATTGATAAAATATTAATTGCAAAGGGAAGTTTGGCCTGGGATCTTTTTCCGTACGAAGTATCAAAAGGGGCGCAGTTGTGTTTTGCCAAGTTTGCGGAAAAGGTGTCTGACCTATATGACGAAGGTGACCCTGACTGCAACGAATTTTTATTTCAGAAAACTATAAGCCAAGTTATCCTCTTTAGGGATATTCAAAAGTTAGTGAGCGGTGCGGATTGGTATTCGGGAGGCTACAGAGCTCAAACAGTCCCTTATATGATTTCTTTGCTATCATACATTTTAAGAAAATCCCAAATGACAATAAATTGGGACAAAATATGGAAAGAACAGGAAGTTGAGCAAGGACTATTAAACTGGATGGATGCAATAGGTGAGCAAGTGCATATGCGTATATTGACTCCTCCCGAGGGTAATACGAACATCGGCACTTACTGCAAGAAAAAAATCTGTTGGGAGAGTGTTCAGCTTTTGGTGGACCGCTTTGCAAATGTACCATTATTGGAATCATTCGTTTCGCTTGGTACAGAGAAGGAGCAAAAAAATAAAGGAAGGCAGCGGGAAAAGCTTGATCACGGAATAAGCAGTCAGATAAGAGTCTTAGAACTTACCCGAACGCAGACACCACAGAAACTTATTGAATTTTACAATTCACCTTATGCACCGGGAATCACCGATAATAATAGAGGCGTTCTTAAAAGCTGGTACGAAGGAAGAATAGGTTATCCAACGGAGAAACAGGCAAAGATAATTGTAGACGTTATTAACAGAGCTATTGACGCAGGATTTACAGGAATAAAATGAAAACAGTTGTATGTGATCCGGATGTAGTGAATTTCACCAAGAGCTTTAAAAGCATTGGCTATAATCACTATTCTGCCATTCTTGACTTAATAGATAATTCCGTGAGTGCCGGAGCAACGAAAGTATGGGTAGACTATTCAAAGGACAGGAAAGGGAATTATCAGACTATAATTGCTGACAACGGTTGTGGAATGGAAAGAAACGAACTTATCGAAGCGATGCGTATTGCATCTTCGGACCCTACGACCGTAAGAACCGGAAAGGATTTGGGTAAATTCGGATTAGGTCTGAAATTGGCCTCATTTTCACAAACAGACCGCTTTTCAGTAATATCACACAAAAAAAGCAAGAATCTTTGTGGATTTAAATGGGATCTGGAATTTGTAAGGAAAGAGAAAAAATGGCTGCTTCAGGAAATTGATGTTTTGAAGTTTACTAAGCCCAAAAGTCAGGGGACAGAAGTAATTTTATTTGATGTTTTTAAAGGAATTGATATCATAGAAGATCAGGTTTTTTCAAAGTTGAGAACCCATATCGCGGTTGCCTATAGTATGATGAAAGGAATTAAATTCTACATTAACGATAAGGAAATTGAACCAATAGACCCGTTCTTTTCAGACAGCTTGGCTAGTAATCATAGTTCGTTTGAAAGCGTCCATTTAGATGCGATTTCAATTGAAATTCAGTCTCATCAAATACCGCATGCTAATAAGATGAAACCTAAAGAAAAGAGGCTTTATTTTGAATTAATTGAAATTGGAATGGGGCCAGGTCTTTACATTTACAGGAAGAATAGGCTCATTGCCTGGGCAGGGTGGGAAGGGCTAGGCAAGGATCTTAGAATCAATGATTTGTACCGTTTATCGGTGTTTTGTCAGGATGATGCAGACGGACTTTTTAATATTGAGGTGAAAAAAAGTCAGATTTCTGTCACAGACAATAGATTGCGTACTGAACTCAAACGATCAATCACTCATTTCTCAGACATTGCCAGAAAGCCATACCAGAAAAGAGCACTGCTTTCTTTAAAAGACCTTTCAGATCTATGGAATTTAGAAAAGAATTCAAGCGGTAAGGTTATTTTTACAATAAATAAAACAAGTGATGCGGTTAAATTGGTAGAGAAAGGCAAATTGAAACTTTCAGACCTTTTGGAAATGCTAGAGTCTACAATACCATATGAAAGTCTGCTTTACTATTTAAACTTGAACAAAGTGGACATCCCAGGAGTAAACCATAAAAAGATTGAGACTGCCGAAATGATGTTTAAAATAGGGATTTTAACCAAACATGAATTAGATAAACTAAGAGAAAAATATGGATCTTGAATTAAAAATAGTAGGACATATTAAGAAAAATATTGCGAATGAACAAGATGAGAAGGGTCAGTTTGACTTACCTGAGGAATCGCAAATTACAGAAAAACTAGAAGCACTGAAAAGTATGCCTCCTGAAATGTTAGCTGTCTTTTTTGAAGCAAAAGCGGAAGCATTCACGGCTATTGATTGGAGCAATGTACTTAGAACACTAAGGGAGGAGGTTCTGGTTAAGTACGACCCAGGAAAGGGACTAATTGACGATACGGAAGAGTATGACAAACAGTGGTTTTCAAAAGTGAAAATTACAGACAAATACAATAACTACTACTCGAACAGATTTAGTGAATGTTATAAAGAGAAACTTGGTCCTCAGGTAAGGTATACCCTGAGTAGGGATACAGAATCCATACTAAACCTTTGCGGCTCTCCAAAAAGAGAAACAGTTAAACACATCAGAGGGCTGATTTTCGGTTTTGTACAATCGGGTAAAACGCTTAATTACGCGAGTGTATCGAACGCTGCGATGGGTGCCGGATATGATATGATTGTTGTTTTGGCGGGTGCGACCAATATCTTGCGTGAACAAACTCAGAACAGGTTGAACCATGATTTAATAGGGCAGTATGACGGCAAAACTATAGGAGTGGGAAAGTTTAATAATATAGCAGCTAAGAAGCCTATAAGTCTTACATCTCCTGACGCTGATTTCAATACAAAAGAAGCCAATGCTCAAACAAACGGGATCAACCTAGAGAACATTCGGGTACCGGTTATTGCGGTTATTAAGAAAAATGTAACTCCTTTAAAGAATTTAAAGGAGTGGTTGGAGAATCAGGCAGGACAAGGCGGTGTATTAAAGAAGTCATTGCTACTTATAGACGATGAGAGTGATTACGCCAGTGTAAATACGAAAGAAGAGGAAGATCCTACTTCCATCAATAGAGGAATAAGAGATTTGCTCAATTCTTTTGAGGTATCAACGTATTTAGCTGTGACGGCAACACCGTTTGCAAACATTTTGATTGATCATGAGGTAACGAACGAAGAGTATGGGGCAGACTTGTTTCCGCGAAGTTTTATTTGGGCATTGGATAGACCTGAAACCTATGTTGGTGTTAGTGAAACGCTTGGAGATAGTTTCGTGGATGTTTACAATTTAGATGATGAAATGGATGATGAGGAGGTGAATGAAAGGTTAAGATTTGTTCTGACAGCTAAAAGGGATGATCGCTTTGAAGAATTACCATACTATGTAAAACATGCTATATGCAGATTCCTGTATGATGCGACATGTCTTCGAAATGAAAGGCCTAAAACGGATCATCTGTCAATGCTTGTGAATATTTCCAGGTTAACAGATCATCACATTGAAATTAGCGGACTAATCCAGGAATTTACGGATGATTTATTTAAAATGGTTCGCAATTCATCGATGGAGCGCGTTAAGGATAAATGGCTAATGACAATAAAAAAGATGGCGGAGAATAAACTAAATAGTTTTAAGACCATTAATGATTTTTGGTCTGAATTGGAGATAACAATGGGGATGACTGAGATTTTTGATATCCATCAGCGTACTAAGGTTCCGCTTACATATCCTGACGGGATGAAACGGAACTCCATCTTAGTCGGTGGACTTTCCCTTTCTAGGGGATATACTGTTGAAGGTCTAATAACTTCCGTTTTCATCCGGACCACAAAAACATTTGATGCACTAATGCAGATGGGAAGATGGTTCGGGCATAAAAAACATATTCTAAAGCATATCAGTGTTTACACAACACCAACTATTCGCAACAGATTTGAACTGATTGAAGAATCTGTGGTTGACCTATTGGATCAGATCGATGAGATGAAAAGGTTAAAACTTCCTCCGAGAGAATTCGGTCTGAACATACGCCGTCATCCAAATGTGGTGATCGAATCTGCTGTTCGAGAAATGCGATCAAGGCAGGGTTTGGATGTTGTTTCCAAAACTAAAATGAGGTCATCGCAGCAGCTAACTTTAAAACTTTCTCTTGGAAACAGGATCATGGAAACAGTGCGCTTTCTGAAAGACCGTGATTCAGCAGTTTTCAACAATAGTTTAGTAAATGACTTTATTTGTAATTTGGAGAAGGAAGTAGAATGCCATAGATATAGTCCGAAATTATTTCCTGGCCTTCATACGGACATAAAAGAAAATGATGGAATTATAGGTTATTTGGATGTACCGAACAATTCTGTAAAGGATTTCATTGTGAATTTTAAATTGCCTATACAAAAGCTTAGCGATACCAATGCGAAACTGCCGTTGAGGTTTTTAATCGAATTCTTGGAAAAGGCGGAAAATGAAGACTTGAGGTGGGATGTGAGTTTGGTTTCAGGAGGAGAATTAGAACCTGTACCCTTTTTTAATTATAAATTAAAAAAAGTTAAACGTTCGTTGGAGTTAGCAGTAGATGGTAAAAGTTTCAAGTTGCCAAAGAATCAGTTGAGTATTCCCTCACATGAATATAGATTTCTTACTAAACATTACGATGAGATGGATAAACGATCAGTTGCACGAGAAGACCGGAAAGTTCAGACCGGAAAGCCATTACTTTTGTTATACCCTATTAAACCGATTGCCGCGGAAGGGGAAAATTTGGATCTCACAGTATTTGACGGGACATGTTTATGGGGCTGGTCAGTTTCCATGCCTGGTGATAGAAGTGACGGAGATCATGTTTCTGTTGTGGCGAACAGCGTGATGCTAAAGCAGTTAATGGAAGATTACGAAGAAGATTTAGAAGATGAAGATTATTAGTCAATTCAGAAAATTACAAGAAGGATCCAAAATCGCATTGCGATATCGCAAATATATCACTGAAGTTTTTCACGGAAACAGGATGTATGATTTCGGGGTGAAAATAACTATTGCATCGGGCAGACCAGTGAGTAAAGAGTATGAAAAATTCTCTCTTTTTACGGAAAAACAGGAAAGTGATTTAGCGGTAATTATAAATTCCAAAGTAGAAAGTGAGGATGAGTTGGAGGTATTTGCGTATTTAATAGAATACGTGCTTTTTGAATTGAGCAAAAAGAACGCAGCAACACCTGTCGATATTAAAAAATATATTGATGACTGGATTCATTTCTCCAATGGTAAAGCGTCCGAAATTTCAATCGAAAAACAGGTTGGACTGATCGGAGAACTATTGGTTTTTGCTGATTTGACCAAGGCATTTCCGGCATCTAATCAACTGAATAACTGGCATGGTCCAGAAGGTGCAAAAATTGATTTTGTATTCAGTGACATGTTCGGATTGGAAGTGAAGTCGAGAATTCAACCATTCAATGATTGGATTTCAATCAGTTCAGCGGAACAATTGGACAATAACCTTGATTCACAACATATGGCGGTGTGTGATTTTCTTCCAAGTGATTCCGGTAAAACACTAAAGGAGTATTCAGATGATGTAATTTCTCTTTTAGACGATCGGGATAGAGCCAATGACTTAATTGAAAAAATGCGTAAAGCGAAATTTGACTATTTCACTGATTATTCCAATTTGATAAAAGTGACCTTGTTTAGTCAGGCATACTACGACACGAAGGACGGAGGATTTCCGATTCTTAGAAAGGGGCATGATTTGCGAATTGATAAGATCAAATACAACATAAATATAAGTGGACTGGTAACTATTGAATTTAGAGATACGCTTTCCAAAGTTCGTAGTCAACAGGAACTGAGTTAAAGAACAGGTTATCTTTTAAGAGGTTTTTTAGGTGCTCACCAGCGCCTCCTCCATGAGCCCCAAATACGAACTGCTTTTTATGTTCTTCGGCTCTATATTCCATTGTAAAAACAGCGCGTTTAAATGTTTCGGAGTAAAAATCGCCTTTAATTCGACCGCTTTCCAAAATACGCCATTTAATTATTTGGGAATCTTGCATAAGATAAATGACTTCCTCTGAGTCAAAAATTAGCCAGTTGAGTGAATCGTAAACAACAAAGAAATTTCCTTTAAAAATGAAAGAACGAATGAAGCCATCACTTCTTAGGTCAAGAACAATTTGATCCAATGGCGCTGTGTATTTTACTAACTTACCGCCATTTAAATACTGAGTCCCCCATTTTTCCGTATACGGAAAAAAGTTACCAAGATGAAACTGCCAGTTCTTACCGGATTTCAAAGAGTATGAACCATAAGCATGCTGATTAGTGAGACCTTTAAGGAGATCTTTTCTAATCATGCCATTGAACACACATTGTGCTTCAAAACACTTTCTTAGTCGGTCTCCTGAAAGTTTAATCGATCTGGCCTGACCGCTACTCATAGCGTTTTTACTCATGGCTAAAGGGCTTATTATTTAATTTCCCTATTTTTTTCTTCAAATTCATTCTACCCATTTGTAATTGGAATTTGTAATGATATTTTTTTCAATATTCTTCCCGTGATATTCACATCCCATCCGTTTCCAGCGCGTTTACAAAGCTGCTGATATGATTGACCACCGAAGTTAAATTCTCCGTCTTCGAAGCCCATTAGACGATAATGCTCTGTGATAGATAATTTTCGGACAATGAATTTACCATCTTTCGGAGGATGAACAACTCTCAGTGAGTTGTGATGTGGCTCTGTAATTGTAATACAAGTTCCATCATATCTTATTTTCTTATTGTAAATATCTAGACAAAGTGGTTCAGGCACATTAAAGTCTACTTTGTGTATTTCTTTTAGTCGCGCGATTTGTTTGTCATTTAAAAACATGTGTTCAGGAGGGGTTTGATCTAAGAAATCTTTAAATTTTACTTTTAATTCTTCCTTTTGAGGGGAGAGATTAAAATCCTTTGGCAATTCACCTAAGTATCCGTAAATCCAAACTCTAATCCTGTTTTGCGGAATCCCGTAATCTTTGGAATTTAGGAGTCTGATATCCAATTTATATCCTAAGCGCTCCAGTTCAGACTTTATTTTAGCAAGAGTCTTCTCATGTCGCTTTGTTGTAAGACCTTTAACATTTTCCAATAGCAAATGCTTCGGTTTTTTTACTTCGCATATGCGAATAATATCATAAAATAATGTTCCGCGAATATCTAATTCCCCGTGACCTAATCCGGCTGAAGAAAAAGGTTGACAGGGAAACCCGCCAGTTAACATGTCAAAATCTGGAAGATCATTAGGCTCTATTTTTGTTATATCTCCGAAATTTTTTATTCCCGGATGGTTTATTTCAAAGATTTCGCTAGCAAATTTGTCAAATTCTGAATAACCAATGACTTTGTAAGGAATACCCGATTTTTTCAATCCAAAAGATGCTCCTCCGTAGCCTGCAAAAGCTTCAAATACTCTTAGTTTTTCGTACATATAATTTAATGTTTTGACAAAGATCTGTCACCACTACGTAATTTTTTTACGATTTTATTTACAATGATACAACATATCAAAAAAAACAGTAAATAAGGACGATTGGGAGTTATTAAAATGTTATTCACATTGAATCAAAATGCTACTTTTATGCAGTATTAAAAAATTTAATGTTATTCAATTAAAATCAAAGAAAATGAAATTGGATCTAACTTCTTTATATTTTAATGGAGATACTTTGACCAAAGGGAATACGGCAAGCTGGAGCACTTCTTTAGGTCAAAAAAAGGGAAATGATATTACAGTCAAAGGAGCCCAAGAAATTGTTGATTTAATGGAATCTCCCGACAATAAAGTTGTTTTTAATCCAGTAAATAATTTCAATCATAAAGCAGATTTTAAACAAATAGATAAAAGAACATTCCCATACGCCGCATCATTTAATGAGGTTATAGTAAATAATAATTTAATAATTGGACCTTTTCATCTCGTTATTATTGAAGACACTCCAGATGCTGTAAAAACGCAAAAACATTGGGGAAGGAAGAATTTAAAATATAATCCTGAAATAAGTATCAATGGAAAATCCAACAAGGAGTTTTATGGTAAGATTCAAACCATGCTGGGGCCGAATGCTTGCTGGTTTGTATCAGAAATTTTCCCTTCAAATAATCGGTTAAATCTTACTGTTATAAAAGTGTCCAATAATATTATGGAATATCAGGATAAAGATGAAAGAAGGATTCATTGGGAATCCTTATTAAACGATTTTTCAGACATTATTGAAATTTTTAAAAAATATTGTTTGACCATTAGGAAAATAAAACACGAAAGTTCGGTAAATGAATACATAAGAGCCATGCCAAAAGTCAAAGAATGGTTCGTTAAGAATGGTGTATGCGATAATGATTTTCAAATTTGGGATGTAACAAACAATATAGAGCCTATAAATATTAAACTTTCTACTACACATGCCAAATCATGGAGAATTGCGGCTCAGAAAAATGAACATGGAGATTATGGATTCATGATGGCATCCTGGAATAGATGGAATGAATTTTTTAATTGGTACCATCAGGAGGAAATTAATATTGATGGTTTCGTAGAGATTTTTAACATAGATACTACTAGTTCGGGATTATTGATTGAAGAAATTTTTTTATCTCGTTTCATTTCCTCCCTTCTCACCAAACCCTTCGTCATATTAACTGGCCTATCCGGTTCAGGTAAAACAAAATTAGCTCAAGCGTTTGCCATGTGGATGTCGGAGAGCAAAGAACAGTATGCAATTGTTCCTGTTGGTGCAGATTGGACCAATAGAGAGCCTTTACTGGGTTATCTCAACAGTTTAAAGTCGGAGCATTATGTGAAGCCCGATAGTGGCGTGTTGGACATTTTGTTAAGAGCGCATGAAAACTATTTAGAGAATAATAAGGATGTGAGTTTATGCAAGCCCTACTTCTTGATTTTAGATGAAATGAACCTGAGTCACGTGGAGCGCTATTTCGCAGACTTTTTAAGCGCGATGGAGTCTGGTGATGAAATCAAGTTGTATTCGGGTTCGGAGCGCTATGATGAATTGGATGATAAAGATGAACCAATTCTCGGAGATAAGCCAATCCCAAAGGCCATTAAATTGCCAAAGAATTTGTTTATCATCGGAACAGTCAACATTGACGAAACCACCTACATGTTCAGCCCTAAGGTGTTGGACCGCGCCAATACAATCGAGTTTCGAATTTCCAAGGATGAGATGGCTACTTATTTAGAAAATCACAAGCCATTGGACATGGACCAACTCTTAGATGATGTTCCGAACAACAAAGGAAAGGGGGCAATTCAAACTGAACCGTTTATGGCTTTGGCCGCGCGTAAAGACCTTGTTATTGATCGAAAAAAACACCAAGAAACTTTTGTTTCCTTTTTCAAGCAATTGCAAGGTGCAGGAACTGAATTCGGATATCGAACGGCCAATGAAATGACAGAACTCGTGTCCTTTCTAAATCATTTTTCGGTACAATCAGATGAGGCTTACGACATAGCGATAATGCAAAAACTTCTGCCGAAACTCAACGGTTCGCGCTCAAAACTGTCTAAGGTACTTCCTAACTTGGGAGCGCTGTGCTTGAACTCAGGTATCAAAGAAGAAGCGGAACAACTTTTTAATGAATATAAAGTAGATCAGGATGTGCTGAACCGCAGGTCAACGGACATAAAATTCAAATTATCGTTTGAGAAATTATGCCGAATGAATAAAAATGCACAAGACAATGGTTTTGCCAGTTACGCTGAAGCATGATTGAAATAAAAGAATTTATTGAAATTCCATTGGATCGCATTTGTCCTCAAATGTGTTTGAAAATTCATGCCTATTCGAAGGGTGAAAATCTGATGTTAATTGAAAATGAATTCGAGCAAGTTAATGAAGCGAAATATCAGTTTTTTGAAGGGAAAAGTTATTTATATGAATTGGTTAATTCACAAGATTGGCGTATAGATTATGATAAAACTTCAGGTGTTTTTACCGCTCCAAAAATTGGAAATATAGGCGGATTTAATCCCAACACGTTCGTGGGAACCTTTCAAATACCATTTATAAATCAAACTACCCAAGAGTTAACACATGAGAATATCGAAATTCGATCCTCAAAAATCAGTTATGAGAAAGGTATTAATGAGAATGATTTAAAGAATGAACGCTCTGAATACCAAGAGATGCTTAAACACATTGCGGAGCATTCTGTTGAGCTGGTATTGCAATACAATGTTCCCATCCAACAAACATTTGAGTCAAGCTTAGAGCAACTTGATGATGCCAAACATCTATATCAACGTTTTCTGTTTGTAAGAAGTCTTTTCAAAAATCAAGAATTCGAAGAATCAATTCAAAAAGTTATTTCCAATCCTGCCACGCGGTGGGAAACTGAAGAAGAGGAACGAGATATCCGAAGCGTGCGAAGGTTTAGTGCGAAGAATATTCGCGAACTAACATCGCGATCCAACCGAATGCCTTATCCAAATGTAGTACCCGGATTAAATGATGTTCCATTAAAAATTACCTCCTCTAAAAAAGTGGAATCGGTTGATACACCCGAAAATAGATTTGTAAAGCATATTTTGGAATCATTTTTAGGTTTTTGTGAAATCATAGCATCCAAATTGGAGAATGCCAAGTTAGTACTTGAACATAAAGAAGTGAAATCAATAGCGGAACGCATTGATAATTTATTGAATCAACCTTTTTTCAAGGAAATCAATCGCCCCACCTCCTTGCGAATAAACAGCCCAATTTTACAACGCAGAAGTGGGTACCGCGAATTATTGAGCGCCTGGTTACGCTTTCACCTAACCGCTCAATTGAGTTGGAATTTCGACACGGAGGAAGACAACATTTTTGCCGGTGGGAAAAAGGATATCGCATCCCTTTATGAATATTGGGTATTCTTTGTGCTGTTCAATACCTTAACCGATAAATACGGCAAATTAACAAATAAGGACTCCAATCAATGGATTGAAGGATTGATTGTTCCGGACCGATTTGGCTTAGGGTTGACTTTACAAGAGGGGAAAACACGTGCGTTTGAATTTAAATACCAAGAGGCAAAAAGGCCACTGAATATTAAATTCTATTATAATCGCCCATTCGTTGGTGGCAGAGTTTATGAAAATCACAAAGGGGCTGGTTCGTATTCAAAATCATTCCGTCCGGATTATACGCTAAGTATTTGGCCGGCTGAGATAAGTCAGAACAAAGCCGAAGAAACTGAATCGATTGTTCACATTCACTTTGATGCTAAATACAAAGTAGAGTATTCATTCGCAAAAGAAGAAAAGTTAGAAGATCTTGAACAGACAAATGAGGGAAATACTAACATACTAAGTGAGGATGAAAAGCAACAAAAAGAAGAGCAAAAAGCCTCTGAATTAGTAAGTGCTATTGAAAAAGAAGAAAAAGAAGGCAATTATAAGAACATTGATTTATATAAGATGCACGCTTACAAAGATGCTATTCGAAGATCTGGGGGCGCTTATATTCTTTATCCAGGAAAAACAGAGTCGAAAACGAATTTTCAAGGGTTTCATGAAATCATTCCTGGGGTTGGTGCTTTTGCTTTACGACCTAACAACGAAAAAGACTCATCAGCGAATATTAGTAAATTCATTGATCAAGTAATTCAAAACCTTGAAGATGTCTTATCCCAACGGGAACGAATGGCAAGGTCTGCAGAAAAAGTGTATAAATCAAAACCGCATTTGAAGCTACCCGATTCAAAACTTGATCAACTTTTACGTGAGTTAGGCGCAAAAGAAAACCCTGAAGAAAATTATGTGCTCATAGGATATTATAAGGGTAAAAAACACTTGGATTGGATTGAAGCGAATCTAAAATACAATGTCCGCTATGGTTCAAGCTTTGCTATAAATGGTCAAATGATTTCAGCGAAGTACTTAATTCTTTATGGTAATCAAGACATGCAGCACACGTATATTTATCCGATAAACACTACAGAAGGAAGGATATACAGTAATAAAGAATTGCTCGAAATAAAACCTAATAAATATCCAAGTAAACCAACCGCTGATCAGTATTTTATTTTTGAATTAGGTAAACGAATTGATCTAGACAATTTCAAATTCGATCTTACCCATGAGATACTTCAGACGAAACTAGAGGAGCTGGAACAAACGAAACGACCTTTTACCATCAATATGATGGAATTAGCTGCGGTTCGTTCTGTAGCGCCCTAACCACCGGCACATCCGCTTCCGCCCAGTCCAAGGAAGGCAAGGAGGCTGGATCAAGCCAACGGTAAGCCAGGTGTTCTGTGAGTTGGGGCTCATCGTTCGAGGTACCGCGATAGGTATGCATGGTCAGGTGAAAATCCGGATAGCGGTGTTCTACCACCATCAACTTTTCTCCCACTACGAAGTCCATGTGGAGCTCTTCCCGAATTTCGCGCACAATAGTTTCTTGCTCCGTTTCGTTAGCCTCTATTTTTCCACCAGGGAATTCCCATTTTTCTGAAATGTACGGGAGTGCAGATTTTCCGCGCTGTACGCACAGGATTTTGCCTTCCTTTTCAATTATGGCAGCTACTACGGAGATTTGTTTCATATGGATAAAGGTAGGATTATTATTGTGCTTCTTAAACTCTCTAATACTATTAGCCGGGAAACAAAGCTTTCTTAAATGTTGAATGTGTGATGCAGAAGTTGGTGGGGTGAAGCCTCAAACAAGGGTTCCTTCAAAAATTAAAAAGCAATCAAATACTTCATTTTAATGCTTCCCTTAAGCAATCCTTCGCAAATTCCTTCGCGAGATCGTTATTTACATTATCAGATTTGCTTGGATATTTCATTATCAATTTCTCCAACATACAGGAGCAATAATCTTCTTTAAAGCTCAAAGGCATGTTATTTAAGGAAGTTGAATTGACGCCAGCGATACAATTACCAATCCATTGTTTTTTATCCGATAAAGTCCAATTATCTTGATTTATGTCCGTGATATTACCTTTATTCACGCCATAGTTTATTGTACTTCCATTGTTTTCTATGTCAGAAACCTTGGAATCTTCGTTGTAAATTTCGTTTAACCCTGGATCCAGGGGTTCTTCTTCCTCTGGAGAATTAACAATCTCAGTCTCAAGATCTGCTTCACTACCACAATTATTCATTGCTGCTTTAAAAGAAACATACTCTTCATGTGATGCCCCAATCATCCAATTTGCGCATCTTTCTTGGTAATCTGAATCCGTTGAATTTTTACAACCGCATGGCGTTAGTTCAGGACCACATGAGGTAATTATTATAACTACCAGCGAAAAAATACAACTTAATTTAACTTTTTTTATCATAGGAAGATTATTTGAAGATAGACTTATGGAAGTTTCTAAACACTAACTATTTTTACTTAATAAATGGGCTGAATTATAAAAAAGTAATTTCTTGTATCGCATTGATAGTTAGCGTTTCCATTAAAGTATTTGGTATTATAGGCTCGACCATATCCATCGCCATTTGGAGACCAATCAAAGCTCAACGTTTCTTGCTGAGATACAGTTTTAAATAAGTTTCTGAAACGCTCTAGATTGGATTTGGAATCGTGATGCCCAATGACGACTTGCCTCAACCTATTCCCATCAAAAGTTAATTGAACCATACATTCACCGTACTCATCGTATTGTAAATACCAATAAATCGAGGGATTATCTTTCTGCTGAGCATAAGTGAATCCTTTCTGAGTTATTGCATTCAGACAATTTTCTTTACTGCTTGAAAATTTTTGAGCCTGAACATTTAAGGAGATTACCAATTGCAGAAGTATGAATAGCGATTTTTTCATAATTTTTTATTTTATCATTAATAGCAATTCGCTGAAAAGGTAACTTTATCGTTTAGAGAACAAATAAATTCCTTAATTTCAAATTTACTAATATTTCCAATCTGTAAATAATAGGTAATGAACCAGTTAGATTTACTCAGGGATGACCCTAATCAATTTAAGGTTATTTACTCGGACTATCGTGAAAAAACCTTCAAATGGCTTTCAAAATACCATAATAATCATGAGGAAATTATGGATGTTTACCAAGACGCCGTATTGGTCCTATTGGAAAATGCGCGAAAAAAGGAATTTAAACTTACCTGCAACATACAAACCTACCTGAATTCCATTTGCAGAAATCAATTGCTAACCAAGCATCGAAAAAATTCAAAAATGCATGCCATGAGAATCGATGATTTCGATCCAACCATTGTTGATTGGTTTTCCGACCATGAATTTAACCAAGAAAAGGAAGAGCGCTTAAATACCCTAGAAAGCGCAATGGAATTGTTCAAACAGCAAAGTAAGAAGTGTTTTGACCTGCTAAGCATGCAATATTTCGAAAAAAAACGCATGGATAACATCGCCAAATTATTGGGTTTTTCCAACGATAAAAGTGCTAAATCGCAAGCCGCTAAGTGCCGAGGTGAATTGAGAAAACTTGTTCAATCATCGTATGCTTAAATCAGCATCCATCGATATTTTTCGGGATTTAGTTTCGGAATATGATGCAGCGTATCGCTCGGCATCCGAGGAAACCGTATTGTCCGATGCTAAAGAATTGTTGGGGCTTTCGAATAATGTTATGGAATCCACCTTGGAATTCAAAACCATCAATAAGGAGGAACTTAAAGAGACCTTTTTGAGCGACTTAGCACTGCACTACCTGCAAGATACGTCCACTGAGGATCCTATCATTTTAGACTTAATAACGGAAGCAGCCCTTTTTCAACCTTACCTCGAGGAGGCCAGGCTGTTTAGTCAAGCCTTCACACGAGTTCAGCGAAAAGCGAATAAACGCGTATTGCAAGAAATGGAGGAAGAACTGGAAGCTGAGGAATTATTCCATGCCTTTAACCGCCTGCATCGGAAAGAGAACAAGGCTTTGCTTCAGACATTTGAAGCAAACAAGCGAACAGGTACTTATTACTCACATCAACCTTCAAACATAGATCAACATGAAACCAATAATAATCCTACATTAGACCATCCGAAGCAACGAAACGCCACTCAATGGGTACTTAGAATTGCGGCCATTCTGCTCCTTATTGCCATACCAGCAGGTATACTCCGCGTTTATTTCATGGGGGATTCCAATAAAGGCTCTACAAATACCGCGGAAAATGATCCAAAAAAGAATCATAACCCTTCAGAAAATGATCCTAAAAAGAATCATAACCCTTCAGAAAATGATCCTAAAGAGAATCATAACCCTTCAGAAAATGATCCTAAAAAGAATCATAACCCTTCAGAAATTTACTCTATCTTTCCGAACATACCCTCCGATTATTTTGCTTCAGGTTTGGTAGAAGTTAAATTACCAAAGGCTTCGGAACAATCAATAAATCTTGTTACAAACTCAAAATCAATGGGATATGCCAATACAGAAACAAAGTTTGAATTAAAAACATTCAACCTAGAACCTCAGATAAGCTATCTGCAAAAACGCGAAAAAGAAATTAATTCACGGATTAATACCCTAAAAAACAAATCGTTCAATCATAAAAAAAGCACCTTAGATTCCTTAAATAGCGCAATAGGAAATATCAAATCAATGGTCGAGCAAATTCAACTAAAATCTGGAACCTATTCATTACGTAATCATTGCTTACATTCAAATTGCTGCCACGGCAAAGTAGTTGAATTATATTTCTTCGAACAAAAAGACCTTAATCAAATGAAGGTCTTGAGGTATTATAAGAAAAATCCAGTTAAATTCTACTTGTATATGGATAACAAGTATTATGAATTGAGCGGATCGCAAGGCCAACTTATACAAGAGAAAAATGAGAACATTATATGTTTCTTAAAGCTGCTCCTAGAGGACCGCTAGTTGTTCGTTGGATCTACCTGACCCAAAATTTCACGTATCGCCGCATATGCATCCTTCCCTGCATATACTATACTCATGACTCCCGGCATATACCGTTCTAGGATATTAAACCCTTCAAAGTAATTGTCCCTGATGATATCTTGTGCAACGGGTTCTTCTGAATAACGAAGGTAGGTTTTACACTTTAGTTCACCCCGTTGATGGTTTAATTGAAAATTTCCAATGTAGCTCATAGAGTCAACGTAGGCTGTGTATTTAGCCACTTCACAGCGCTTATTTTCGGGGATATTCACCGGTGAATGGGCAAAAAATTCCACCAATTTAAGGTTGTGATGGATCACCATGAACCCATCCGCAGCACCAAGCGAAAGTGAAATTCCTGATCGAATTACCGTTCGTTCATTGGTGTCTTCCAACAGTTCAAATCTGTATTCTATGGCTTGGAGAAAATTGACTAATTGGTCCTTCATGGGTACAGTTTCAGATTTTCTAAATAGTTTCATCGTACATCAATTTTAATTAATAACATTTTTGACAAGCCCTTCTTCCTCGATTAAGGGCATCAGATAGGCTGATTGCATAAATTTGGGTACTGCAATTATTCAATCCGCTACAGTAAGAGCTCGAGTGATATGCATACGCCTTAGGTCCATTACAAATGTAAACGGTGGTTTGACGGTTATTGATGCTATGAACATGACCGCGGTGTGAGAAATTATTCGAAGGTAATGTTCGATTAACGTGTGCTTCGGTAAATGATAAATTGATCAAAACCATAGCTGCTATAAATAACTTTTTCATACGTAAAAATTTAAGGGTTACATGCATTGATATCGGATTTTAAAAAAGGTAACCGATGAAACCTGTTTTTTTTTAAAAATTGGTCGAATAGTTCAAATCAACTTAGCACGTTAATTGAATTTATAAAGCGTAGCGATTGATCCAGGAATACCGTTTGAAAAGGACCATTTGAACCGAATTTCATTGGGCGTTAACCATTCGAGTTCTACCTTTCCATTATCGATACATGTATTCGCCAAGGTTAATTTCTCCGACAAATACAGTTTATTCTTGTCCGTTTTGATTTTTGTGAGTTTACCGCTGCAGCTGAGTGAGGGATAATCAACAATTATGTTTTCCCCAGCAACAGTTAATTGAATCGACCAAGTCTCGTTGTTGTTGAGTTGATATCCTTGGCCTACCCAAGTTCCTTCAAATAATCCCATATTTTGGGCTTTAAACTGTACAGCACTCAGGCTTAAGGTTAATAAAAGAAATAGCTTTTTCATAAATAAAAATTTAAGGGTTATATGAATTGAAATCAGATTAATTAAGTAGGAAACCGATGAAACCTATTTTTTTTGCGTGATTAAATAAATGATCCATAAAATACCTGGTATGGCATACCAGAAAGCGAAATTGAACAATAGCATTCCTTCTTTTGTGGATCGTACCACTGGGTCGTAAGTCAGCATGTACGAACTGTACAGAAAAAGGAAGGTTGCGATCACGGTTGTGATAATAGCGGCTGTTTTCATAGGGTTAATGTTAAAGGGGTAAATTACGTTGGTCTTTCTCGGAAATGTCATCGAACAAATCGTTCTTGTAATTTCCGGTTGACTTCATGCGTTCGTAAGAACAGATAGAAGCAGAAACCTGATCCATCATACCCGCAAAATTGCTTTTATTGAAGGAAATGATGTTCTCACGACGGATGTTCAACTGATCTGATGCTCTTACAGCATCTAAATCTGCACCCAAAAAACTAAACGTCCATTTACCCGTTTCATCCAAGGTTTTTATCCGCGATGATATTAATGGATGGGTGTAGAATTTCGAGGCATTCTCTCCCCCATCGGTAAGAATAATCATGACCACCGTGGCTTGATCTGCATTCAATTCAGCCGCGTATCGGTCTTGAATGCGTTCTATGGATTTACCTATGCCATCCAACAGGGCCGTTAAACCTCCCGGCTTGTAATTTTCCCGGGACAGCAATGCTACTTCTTCTATGGGCGCAAAATTCACAAGGTCCATTACCTCATCTTCGAAATACGTCACCGACACCACGTACTCGTGCTCAGGGTGTTCTTTTTTCAATGCTTTAAGGGTCTTCAATTGCGCATTGAATCCTTCAATCGTTGCACCTTCGGATCCCGACATGGACCCTGATTGATCTACCACAAAGTGATAGATGGTTTTCTTGTTTTTCATATTACGTGTTTTATTTGATTACGATTAAAATTTTGCGAATTGCACCATGAATTTATTCAGTGCTGATAACAGTAAAGGTCTCCAGGATTTGACACGCAGTGTAAGCATCTGCGTCCCGTAGATTTTGCCGTGGCATTGCATTGTCCATATCGGCATTCGAAATGTTCTTTGGATTTTGCTTGTTCGAATGCAGCATCCATGGGTTTTGCATTGGTTTGAAGGTTGCCTGCGAAGAGACCGAAACCAAGGATAAAAAGTAGAGTTTTTAAGGTAGTTTTCATACGTTTAATTTTAATTTTCAACTATTTATATCACCAATCCAAAAAGGTAACTGGATTTTATTAATTTTCTTCTTCCCACCGAGTTACCGGAGGAACCAAAGCAATGCAGGTCATGCTTATTAGGGGGAATAAAAACCCAAAGATTCCCCACAAGGCGCTTGATCTATTTTTGCGTTCTGCATTTGATCGAGTAATATACACTTCCATAGTCGGTTATTTTTTTGATTCGATACAAACCTAAAGCACTTCTATGCAATCTATCTGCACAAAACAATTACCTTTGCAGAAATCTAGTTGTTTTATCATGTCCATCACCAAAAACGCCTTACTGCGTTATAAAACCCTCGACCGCTGCTTTCGAAATACCGGCAGGGCTTATACATTTGACGACCTGCTCCACGAAGTAAACGAGGCGCTGTTGGAAGACGACCCCCGAAGCAGTGGGATCAATACGCGCCAGTTGCGTTCGGACATTCGTTTTATGCGCAGCGAGGCCGGTTACGACGCCCCCATTGAGACCCGCATCTACCGTGGCAAACAACGCGCGTACTTCTACAGTACCCCGGAGTTTTCCATCCATAACAGCCCCATGACGGAAACCGAAGCCAAGCAGTTTAAAGGCGCCTTGGAGTTGCTGCAACGGTTTTCGGGCGGACCCGGCTTTGAATGGGTGGATGAGATCAATGTCATGCTAAAAAACAAGTTTGGCGGCGGAGACGAAAAAGTGATTTCCTTCGAGTCCAACTTCGACTATACGGGAAAAGAGCACATCACTCCCCTATTCAACGCCATCGTTCAAAAGAAGGTATTGAGCGTGAGCTATGCCCCCTTCAATGTCGAACCGTTTACCCTGACGTTTCATCCGCATTATTTGAAACAGTACAACGGAAGGTGGTTTGTCTTCGGACTCAATGAACAGATCGAAGTTCCTACGTGGAACATGGCCTTGGACCGCATCCAAGAACTTACGCCGCTCACCGATGCATATATCCCCAGCACCCTTGATTGGGAATACTATTTCTCCGACATTGTTGGGGTAACGCGCTTAGCCGGTGAGCTCGAACCGATAGAACTGCTGTTCAGTCCTCAACGGGCGAAGTACGTACTGACAAAACCCCTGCACGAAAGCCAATGGCATCAGCTCCGGGAAGACGGCTTATTTGTGCGCTTGAAATTGGTTCCCAACCCAGAACTCGAACAGTTGATTTTATCGTTCGGGGAAGATGTTAAGGTACTTCAACCGGAATCGCTCGCCACACGGATTAGCACTCGAGCGCAGGCGATGGTGGGGTTGTATGGAAATAAGTAATTTGCTTTGAATTACTCATCATCAACTATACCCAGCACCTCCTTATACACTTGCAAGGGTGCAACATCTCCGTAAACAATCTTCATGGTCCCTGGAAAATAGGTGTTCAGGTTGAACATATTGATGTGAAAAGCACGTTTCACTAAGCCGATACTTACATCCTCTAAATCGTCCAATAACAAGGAGGAACGAGAGAAGGTTTGGCCGTTCAACGCATTTAAATGGATTGATCCCCAATGGGTATTATTGTCGTTTACCATGCTGTAATACGTTTGCACATCGTTTCTTTTGTCCTCCGGAACGTTATGAGAGGCAAAACTGGTAAATTGGATTAAGTTGCATTCTATTTGGTAGTCTATAAAGTAATTGATAGGTCCTTTTCCAAAATCGAAATTCAAGTATACCAAAAGCCTACTTTCGTTTTCTTCTTGAGTTTCAAATCGAAATTCCTCCAGTTCGAGAAAAAGCGCAATCGTTTTTTTAATGTTCTCAATGTTACTCATAGTTTCCATGCCTTATAAATTTAGTATTTTATGTATTGCTTCCCGATATTCTTCCGGCTTCTTCAACCCAACCATTTTCGAACCTACCCTATTGCCTTGGTTAAGCAGCACCACGTTTGGAATCGACATGACACCAAAGTGAACTCCAAGTTCTCGATTGAACTTGAACTGATCATCCAAACATACTTTTGCTACAATCAGCGACTCCTTAAACTCTTCCGCAAGGATTTCAAGGGTTGGAATCAGCAACTTACAAGGTCCGCACCATGTTGCGTAGAAGTCAAGCAATACAAGTTTTTCGGTTTGTTGTACGATGGTTTCGTAATTGTCCTGGTTAATTTCAATAATCATCTTTCGTTATTTAAGCGTTAATACTGCACCTGACTTGAGTCAGATGTTTCACTACGCAAAGATTATTGTCACCTGTGCAAACAACGTGCACCCTTAAATATTTCGGCAATTATTCGAAACAATGTCCACGAAGCGATCCAAGGCTTTTACGAAAAATAAGACATCGTCCTTGGTCATTTGCTGTGCTGAAGTATATGTCTCAACGTCGTGTGCCAAGAAATTCCCGAAAGACCTCAAGGTATGCATGTAACTCAACATCCATGGTGATAAATTAAAACGCCTCAATTCAAATACCATCTCGGAAAGGGTCATGAAACCTTCCGATCGAATTAAACTTTTCAAAATGGCTTCCATGGCCCTGCGCGATAAGATACCTAATTCATAAAAACGGATATCTTGCTGTACAATCCGGTATGACAACTCATCCAAGGATTTCATATCGGCCCATCCAAACGAGTGTTTAAGCCCAATCAATTTGGTGGAAATACGGTCTAAGCCTTCGGCAATTTCGCGATCATCCCGTATCAACTCCAATAAATCGGAACTCCTGTGCAATAACTGGTTGATTCCTTGGTCTATCTGTTCAACGATTTCCATTCGAGGGTGCACAAAATAAATGGTTTGTACTTCATGGATGGTTTGCAGCATTTCTTTCGCTTTTGTCATCAGCACCGGAATCAACAACTCCACTGCAATTCCTTGCTGTCCAGTGCCTAACAAGGGCATGGCAACTGTTTTTATAGCAAATCCTTTGTGCTGCAACACCGACAGCACCGCCAATAAATCCGACAAATAATGTTCAATCCGATCAGGATCATTCAAGGATTCAAACATGCCTTCTAAGCAAACAATGTTGTTAAACTTGCTAGACGGCAAATGAGCCGAAACCCAAGCATTCAAGGTATCCCTGAAATCTAATTGTTTGGTTTGAAACAACTCCCCTACCTTTAATTGGCAATTTTTTTCCAGCGCCTCTATCAATGTACCTGGTGTTGGAGAGTATCCGTAACGGAAGGCCGAAATCACTAATATATCCACGGGAAATTCCATGGCCGATAAATCTCCGTGGTGAATTTCAATGTTCTTGTACCCTGTTGTTGTCTCTATGGAGAGCATGTTCTTTAGTGCCATGGCTAGTTCGTGTTTCTAAATTTAAATTTAATGGATAATATCTTAGTAGCATTTTTTGATCATCAAATTCATGGATAAATTCCTATGCACATCCACTGCACTAATGCCACCTAACTTTGCCTTGAACCCCGTAAAAAGCTCAGCAAAATGGTAATCAATCAACTCCCCGCCAAGTATTTTCAGAAATCGAAATTGTTCCTGTACACTTGATTGGGAATACTATTTCTCCGACATTGTTGGGGTAACGCGCTTTGCCGGTGAACTCGAACCGATAGAGCTGCTGTTCAGTCCTCAACGGGCGAAGTACGTACTGACAAAACCCCTGCACGAAAGCCAATGGCATCAGCTACGGGAAAATGGCTTGTTTGTGCGCTTGAAATTGGTTCCCAACCCAGAACTCGAACAACTGATTTTATCGTTCGGGGAAGATGTTAAGGTAATTCACCCGGAATCGCTCGCAACAGGAATTAGCACTCGAGCGCAGGCGATGGAGGAGTTGTATGAAGTAGTCTAATCTATGGAAGGTAACAGATATAAATTGTTGGATTCAAGTAATTTACGCTTTACTATCTCGATTTTTATTGTTTCTATTAGCTAATAATAGAAAAATTATCAAAAACAAAATAAAATAAGGGACAAGCGAAACTAAAAATATGAAAGCCATTGTATCAAACTGAATCAAGCTCAGATTAAATATACTCACGGCTTGCTTTAAAGGTTCAATCAAGTTATTTATTGGAATATATACTAGTTCCCCAATAAACTCAGTGTAACCTATCGATCCAATTAGCAGAATCAGTATAATAAAAAGAATAAATGTTACCAAAAATACTTCTAACATTAAGTCATCACCGTTACTTGAATCTGCCGATACTAATTTAATTGAGTTCTCAAGAGAGTTCTCAAGAGATTTTTCCATGGATAAAATATCAAATAACTTAGATAAAGACTTTTCTAAAATACCAAATGTACCGAGATTTAAAATCCCAAAGATTAACATAGCCCATAAACCCAATAAGAGTTTACACAGTTCTAAAGTAAGTTTAAAAATATTCTTAATTGGTTGTTTTTGCCCGAATTGAAAATAAAAGAATGGGTAAGATACCATATAATATACAGAAAGGAAAGAAATCAAAATTTGAATCAGAAATGGTATGAAAGCCAGCGTAGCTATAACGGAACAAATAAAAAATACAATGACAAATAAAACAAACCCAACAAACAAAGTTAAATTCGATAGAAAACCATCAAACAACAACCTTATTATTCCAACATCTGAATCTCGATAATTTAAATATTCTTGATCGATATTTAATCCCAGAATATTAACTAGTTTGATATTTTTAGTATCGTTCAACAACATATCAAACCAATATGGGATATCTAAGTGTGTTATTACAAGAATAATCATACAAAAGACAAGTAAAATTATTCTCCATTTGACACCTGATTCAGCATTTTGAGTTTTTTTTGCTGACTCCAAAAGCGGAACAGGTAATTTATCATCCAAAAGTCTAAATTTAAATTCCTTTGCATTAGTACTTATTACAATTACATCTTGTTTTTTTTCTAAAAACCAATTAATCATTGCATTTGTTATTTTCCATTTGTAAAACAAAGCAAACCAACCTAAAAATTGAAGGAATATAATGAAAAGAAATATCCCAAAAGTCCAGGAGCTATTCTTCAAAATATTTCCAATAAACAGAGAAAAAATTGTTTCCCCAGAACCATAAATCTTAACCATAATTTGACTTATCAAATTCTGGCTTGCTCCCGTCATGAAAAAAGCAAAAAATGCTGAAAACCTCAATGAATAATTTTTATTGACAGGTGCACTGTAATAATCATTCGTTAATTTAATTTCTCGAACTTCAGCAGTATTCATATTAAAAACCCCATGTGAGTGCTCAATTTCAATCACATCTTGATCATTTTTAATTATACTGTTTATACCTGGTGTAACATCTTTCCAAAAACTCATAATCCAAACTTTAAAAGTTTCTTGTTCAAGTAACGAATTTAAATAAATTAATTACATTCTATCCTGTGCACATACACTGCACTGATGCCGCCTAGCTTTGCCTTGAACCCCGTAAAAAGCTCAGCGAAATGGTCATCAATCAACTCTACGCCCAGTATTTTCAGAAATCGAAATTGTTCTTATATCCCTTATTGGGTATCGAACGCGGCCTCACTGCTCCCGAAGAGGTGTATTTCTCCTGGGAAGGAAAATACGCGCCCGAAGATCAAAAGCTAATCGTGGTATATAGCAACGCATCTAATCCAGATTTCCAAGCTTTGAAAGGTACCAAGCTTTCAAAACACCCGTTATTGCGAGAAATCATCCCAACCATGCAGGATCAAGAAATTTATGTGTTTGATTTTTCTTCGTATGCCACCGACTGGGACCACCTCATCGCTGGCAGGTACAGCAAGATGAGCCTCAAAACCAAGCAAACCATACTCGACTACTTCGAACGATACAGCGGAAACTATATCTACATGCACAGTTTTTTATTCCCAAATAAGTGGTTCAATCGTTACGCTGAAATCTTGGATGTTCCCGAAGAACTCCTCATAGACGTGGGCGAACTGTGCGACAAACCCGATGAGAAGAAAGAGCTTTTCACCATCCATAACTTCTTTCTAGAAGATTCGAACGTTGAAGCGGAAACACCTGAACACGTTCCAGTACCTGCTTGCGATCGCTGCAACGACCAAGGGGTGATTCCCAAGTACAGCCACATTTCCAACGGCCTGTGCTTCAAATGCTATGGGCGAAAAAAGAAGGAACAGGAAAGGGCCGCAGAACGTCAGGCATAAAGGAAGCGAAACTAACCCAAAAACAAATAACTGAAAAAAATATTCAACCCCAAGGCAACCTTCACACCACCTCGTACGATTAGAAGGGCACAATCCAACTTTTCACGAACCCCTGAGGCACACCCGCTCTTGCTGTGTGCTGTTTGCACGCTTGCGCGTTTCAATTCGCTGGGCTTGTTCTGAAAGCTTGCATTGTACGTAAACCATGATAAAGTAACCCCTAAACCCCCAATAACCCTATGCACCAAGCAACGATTAAGCGCCCTAGCCGTGAGGAAGTAGAAACCAACAACCAACTTCTTAAGGCTTTTGTGGCCCTCTTCTCGGCTAAAAACTACGATGAAATCGTGCCCTTATTCCACTACAACGGCAGGTATTTCAACCGGTTCACCTACGCAACCCTCAACGGGTATTTCTTTGAAGTGCTTAAAACACGCTACGGTCTTCGCGAACACTTTTGCATGGGCGTAAACTACGGCTTCTCCACCGATGAAACCCCCGGTCAGGTGGTGGTTGAGTTTCGTTTCATGGATTTTGACCCCTTCACGCACCCCGAGGCCAATCCGAACAAAAACCTCGCTAAACAACTTGGAGAACCAGGGGACGACGACCTCAAAGAGTTGGTTTACCGCTATGCACTTACGTTCAAGGACGGTAAAATATTCTCCCTCCGACACCCGCAACGCTTCACCGATAACCTGGAAAAATTCACCCTTGAAAACTAATATACCCTATGCATAACTTCTACGAAAAACGTAAGAAAATCATTTTATCCATCTTCGGTTCGTTGGCATCCTATGGCCTAATTACTGGCTTGCTCGTGCCCCTACCCGTTTGGAAATACGTGGCCATCGAGGCTATTTTCTCCATCGGCTGGGTGCTAACCGAACGTGAATTGAAGAAAACCTAAACGCCCCTTATTTAACCCTACCATGAAAAACAAGCAAAACCCTAAAAAAGAAGTGCATCAGTTAATCCTTGGCAAGCAACGCTCCCAACAAGTAGAACAAGGCTACTTTGATGGACGCTTTGTGCAACGCGCCGAGCCTTCGAAAAAGATTTACCGCCGGGAACAGAACAAGCTGTGGGGTGAGGAGTGAAATTAATACACTAATATATTATATAAAAACATTGTTTTTTGTACATTTGAAATACCCTTAAAAGACTACCAATGAAAGCAATTATTAGCATGATATTAGCTCTTATTTCTCCGTTCATAACATTCGCTCAGACTGGCAGCTATTATGGGAATCCTTCTGATGCCTCAGATTTATGTGGTATTCGAGTTCAAGCAGCAAGTTCATTTAGCTCAAATCAAGAAGCTCAAAAAGCACTTGACAAAATCGTAAATGTTACCGGCATCACAAAACGATTTGCACTTTATCAATGTTCTGGAATAAATAACTGTGAAGCAATTACCTTCAGAGGTATTCGGTACATATTTTATGACCAGAATTTCATGAAGGCCATAACTACATCGGCAGGATCATGGACCAATCTTTCGATTTTAGCGCATGAGGTAGGTCATCATGTTAACGCACACACATTAGATTGGCTGGCAATTTCACGTGGCGAAATACCAAATATTACATTGGAAGAAAAACGACAACAAGAAATTGAAGCGGATGAGTTTTCAGGTTTCGTTTTGGCAAAATTAGGTGCAACGTTAATTCAAGCTCAAGCTGCTATTAAACTGGTGGCTGATGAAGGTGATGATACATACTCAACACACCCTTCTAGAAGTAAAAGGTTAAGTGCTATAGAAAGAGGCTATAACCAGGCTAAGGGGATTACTACTAAACCCTATGCTACAGTTACTTTGACTGCAGAGGATTACTTTTATTTAGCGTATAATTCAGATAAAAATGAGGTAAAAATATCAAACTATACAAAGTGCCTCCAACTTAATTCAGGTATTATTACTGCTTATTTAAATAGAGGAAACGTTTATACAGATGAAAAAAGATTTACAGAAGCCCTTTCTGATTTTGATAAAGTTATTGAATATGCGAAATATTCGAGTGTAAAAAGTGTAAAAAATTATCTTGACGATGCCTACAGAGGAAAAGGATGGTGTTACCGTCAGATGATGTATGTCTACGAAAATGATGCCGATTATTACCATCAAAAAGCTATAACTGAATTCACAAATGCAGTTAATACAGAACAAAACGCAGTTAATTTTTTAGCTCGTGGAAATATCTACTCTAATCGTTTATATAAAACAGAAGAAAATTCATACGAGCGAACCACTATGGCTAACAAGGCTTTGAATGATTATAACTCCGCTGCACGATTAGACCCCAACGACCCGGATATTTACCACAATAGAGGAAATTTATTTGAATATTATTTATCTGACAAATATTCTGCACTTCGTGATTATTCGATGTGGGGAAAATTGAATCCTAATACTATTTGGCCACATTTTTATCAAGGGGCAATAAATTATGAGCTTGAGAATTATGAAGCCGCATTGAATCATTACAATAAAACAATAACTATTAGTAAATATGGTTTAGCATATTTTAATAGAGCGCTTACTTTTATTAAATTGGAGAAATATAATGATGCATTTAACGACTTAACTACTTGCATTTCCATAGCTAATGATACTACTAACGAGTCATATTTTGAAGTAGAATACAAACTCCCTGAGATATATTGGAAGCGAGCCCAGGTTAATGAATTATTAAAAAAATACTCCGCAGCGGTTTCTGATTACACTAAAATAATAAAACTCACCAAGGATGAGCCACACGTTTATTCATATATTTCAAGGGCAGAAAATTATGAAAAACTCGCTAAAAATGATTTAGCAATGTTAGATTATAATACGGCTATAAATCTTGAACCAGAAAATCCTGAATTATATAATTACAGAGGCTATTACTATCAATTTAAGTTGAAAAACAAGACCAAAGCGATGGTTGATTATAATAAAGCAATAAGTTTGGACCCATTATTCCTACCCCCTTACCATAATCGGGGCATGGTCCATTTATCAAACAAAAACTATGATCTAGCACTTGAAGATTTCAACTGGTTAATTGAACAAAACGATCAAGAAGATCCAGAAGCGTACTACTTAAGAAGTATAACGAATGAAAATTTAAATAAATATTCGGAAGCAATAGCTGATATAGATTTTGCAATAGCCCTGGATCCGGAAGATGGGCGCTTCTATTATTTAAGAGGGACCATTAAAAAAGCAATTGGTTCAGATTTTTGTTCAGATTATAATATAGCTTGCCAATTAGGTTTTAACTGTGAAGAGTACAAACAAATCTGCCATTAAAAGTAATCATTAGAAATTATTACTATTCACACCTTAGCACCAACAGAAAGTACGGGTTATTAATATCTTCGCACACCTTTTTTTATACCTAAAAATATATGGGAATTCAAAAATCCAACCCGATTATTGGGTATTGTAATTCTATGCCAATAAAACCCTAATCTTTAATGCACCGCACCGAAAACCCATCGTACCTATTTACTGAATAACTATCTAAAGAATTACTTTGGTTGCTAATTTTTACCGCAACTGAATTTTCCTTTCCGTAAGGGGTAGAACTCCAAAAATAAGTTACTTGCTCATTGGATGTACCATCCCGCCTTACGACTGGATGAAGTCCTATAAAATCAACTTCCATATATACTCTTTTGCCCGAAGGAACAACATTAAAACCCAAAAAGTTTATGCCATTTCCATTAAACACCCTGCTACCCAATTTCCCATCCCCCCCACAAAATTGGCACGTGGTTTTTTGCTGATCAGATAAATACAAACATTTTCTACAATATATTGCCCGTTTATAGGAATCCCAACCTGTTTCTGACTTCAACAATACTCCATCTGGATAATCACTCATGTACTCTGACAATTCATCCCACTCATCGTTTGATGGGATATGATATCCCGCTGGCGCTAAACCTCTGGGATCAACTACTGCATACCAATTATATAACTTACCCGTTCGAACACCGTTTAATGAATCATTATCATAGTAACACCAAGCAGGTTGTTCTAAACGTATTGCCTCATCCCATTCTTTTGATGATTTCGCTTCGTGAATTATATCCCCGTTATTAAATCGACTTCTATTTAAATTATCACACAACCAAACCTGATTACCAATAATATTCACATGGTATGATGATCCATCCATCGAATCAATATAATCCTTCTCATTTATAACCTTCAATTTTGATAAATCCCATGATTCCACATTATAATCCTTGAAATCCTCAATACATCGAACTGGAATACCAAATGATTTATGTGCTAATGCAAACAATGTTTTACGTTTTTTAAAATCAATAACCTCTACCCATCCATGCTTTTTACTTGCTTCATCAGATGACCACCAAAAAATAAACCGTTCTTCTTTAACAAATTTCTTTGTTCGAGTACCATTGGGACTTGCATTAAACTCTGTATTTAAAGTCTGGTTATTATTAAAATACAAATTTACAGCTTCAGAATAACCACCTAAACTATCGATCAATCTATCCCAATCCTGATTAGTGGGTATATGCCAACCCAATGGAGCTAAACCTCTTACGTCATTAACAGCAAACCAATTGTACAATTTACCGTGCATTTGACCATTTATTGAGTCATTTTCAAAGTAACACCAGGCGGGCTGTCCATTCTCAAATGCTGCCGTCCATTCTTTGTCGGTTTTAGCCTCCGGAATAATGTCACCATTACGAAAAATTGAAACATTAAGATTCTCGCGCATCCAATAGTCGCTACCCAGTTTTGCTTTTTTGTAATTATTCTGACCAACAAGAGTCGATGTAATAACAAAAGAAAAAATCAATGCAATATGATAAACCATCTTTTTCATTCCTAGACAATATTTGTACTTATCCATACAAAGTAACGAAAAAATCAAATCCTTACTTCCTTTCCAATTTCCATTATAATACATTTAAATACAAGCACTTTATTTATGAGTCAAAACAACGACCAGGTAATGGACAGAAATAATTACTTTGAATCAACTTTAAACAAGGGAACATTTCGTTAATGCTGCTTTAAATTTAACATCTTGGATTTAATTATTTACCACTTCCACCCAAATTCTCTTGGGATACCCGCCCTGGAAAACATACTCGGTAACCGGACAAAGCCATAAGCGATGCCCCTGCATGGTGGGTACAGTGTAGTACATTCCATAACTCACGGGCGCATGTCCTACGGTATTCAATAAACCCACGTCCATGCCATACGAGTCTGACACCAATAGGTGGGTTGCTGTTTCAAAGGGTTTCGCGCTAAATTGTAACCACACCTCAGTACCCATTCGGCTCAGGTGATCCAGGAAGGTGTCGGCGCCATCCACCATCATTAGGTTGGCTTGCTTGCCAAGTCCTGCTTCTAAAAATTCTGGTAAGTCGATAAACCATGTGTTGCTTTGTTTGTAAAATCGTTTAGTCATACGTAAAAATTTTGGTCAAATTTAAACGCGACACCAGGCGAGCCCCCTTTCCTTGCAAGGTTGTAAGGTGGGAAATTACATTATGGATTGAAGTGACGTGAAAAACGATTGGGTAAGGTAGAGCCCCCCCCTAACCGCGTTACGCGTCCATGAAAAGCGTACGATTTACCCCGGGGGGAAATGACAATTATTTGGTGCGATATTCTCCTGCCAGGTGTATTGAAGTTATTTTTCAACATAATAAATTGGGATTTAATTCTTGCTTACCTAATATCAAATGAATATTTATATTTGTCTTAATACAATTAAAAAAAATGGAAAAAATTAGGCCTCTATATCTTGTTTATTTTGGTGGAAGTGTAATGTGTTTGATTACAGGAATGTCAGATATATACAACACTAATTCTTTGGCATGGGCAACATTTGTGTGGCAAAGTATAAATGCTATAGTACTGATTTATTATTTTCTTTGGTATGACAAACGCAATATGATAAAAGAAGATTTTGAAAGGAGTGAATCGAAAATGAATTATCATCAAATTTATACGATTTTAACCGAAATGTTAACGGAAGAGATAAATAAAGAGAGTTTAAATGATCTAAATAAATTAAGAGAAAGATTATCCTATCACAGTAACGAACTTGAACGGTGGGAAGTTAAATTAAGAGAATTAGAACGGCAACTTGATTAAAAAATGAAACTATTTTAAACATTCATTTGAACAAAGCACTTGGCATAAATAATTCAAATTTAAACGCGACTCTCGGCGAGCCCCCTTTCCTTGAAAGGTTGTAAGGTGAGGAAAGTACCTCATGGGATTGATGTATCGGAAATAAACCATTGGGTAAGGTTGAGGGAATCCCCCTACCCGCAATGCACGCACAGGATTTTGCCTTCCTTTTCAATAAGGGCCGCTACCACGGAGATTTGTTTCATATGGATAAAGGTATTATTTTCTTTTGTCTTGATATTTCGATTAACTCAATACAAGTATAAAACCGTGCCCATTCTTTTTCCACTTACACTTCGATACCTCCTTCGGACTACTCAGTGTCCGTGGAAAAATCAAAAACTCTCTTCTACTTTGCCTTTGGTGCATGTTTAAGGGACATGATTCTGCCCTGGGTGCGGGTTTAAACCCGCACCCAGGGGAAACAATACTGAAAACCCATTCTCTACGTTTTATTAGGCATTCAACCATAACCCATGAAAAACGAGATCATCATATACCACCCTGATAACCTTACTGAGCGGATTGAAGTGAAAATGGAAGATGAAACGGTTTGGCTTTCTTTAAATCAAATCGCAACATTGTTTGATCGAGATAAATCCGTAATCTCAAAACACTTAAAAAATATATTCAATGAAGAGGAACTGATTAAAATTTCAGTTGTTGCATTTTTTGCAACAACTGCTTCAGATGGTAAAACATACCAAGTAGAACATTATAATCTGGATGCGATCATTTCGGTAGGTTATCGCGTTAATTCGAAACGTGGAACACAATTCAGGCAGTGGGCTACACAACGGCTAAAAGACTACCTAATCAAGGGATATTCCATTAACAACCGCATAAACCGCCTCGAAGATCATCTGGTAGATTTAACGAAAAAAGTGGATCAAATTGACCTTCAAATAAGTACGAAACTGATTCCAACCCAAGGCGTTTACATGGATGGCCAAGTGTTCGATGCCTATGAACTCACCTCAAGGATCATTCGGTCTGCCAAAAAGCGCATCGTGCTCATCGATAACTTCATCGATGAACAAACCTTCACTCAATTGTCGAAAAAACAGCCCGATGTTCGGGTTTCAATCCTCACCAAAACTGCCATTACAGGGGAAAACAATTCCAGCAAGCAAGTAGCACTGGACTTAAAAAAGGCCAACGAACAATACGGCAACTTCGAAATAATCCCTTTTTCCAAGAGCCACGATCGATTTTTAATCATTGACCACACCCAGGTTTATCACCTTGGAGCTTCGCTCAAAGACCTCGGGAAAAAGTGGTTTGCCTTTACCAAACTGCATGAGGATTCGGTCAAGGAATTACTTCGCGAGGTAGAAGCGAACATTTCCAGCTGAAACTAATCATTAGTATTGCCCGGGGTGTCTCTGGGCGCAAAGGTAGTTGCCGAAAATTCCTTGCCTTTGGTGCATGTTTAAGGGATATGATTCTCCTCTAGGTGCTGCCCTTCGATACGTCCTTCGGACTACTCAGGGACCTGCGCACCTAGAGGAAATCGAAATGCGCACCCTGAGTGCTCGCTTTTGCGAGCGTATCGAAGGGTGGGTTTTATAAGAGAAGCCTTTCTTCACCTTCGCAGAGCTGCATCGCAATAGCATCTTTGAATTCATATAGGTTGTTTGGGATGTATCCTTCGAAGATTTGGGAAAGAAGTCCCTACTAACGCAACCCCAAAACGTACTTCAAGTACGTTTTAAAATCGACCGCCTCCCAATCCACGCCTCGAAAGGACTTCGAACCTACGATAAGCTCGTTTCTTAGAACCATCTGATACCCCATCAGAGGTTGATCGATTCGCATATCGGTGAATTTACCGGTAAACCCAAAACGCAGATCATATGCCCATAATGTATCTCCTCGATTTTTGAGCCAACAGTAATCGTTGGTCACCAGGTGCAGGTTTTGATTTTGGGACCTCCCTTGCCACCTCAACGAATCGATGCGCAAGGCTCCACGATTGATTACGCGAGGTTTTTCGTCCATTTCACGGTTAAAAATGGACCGGTATGCCACGATAAATTCGTTGTCGGTTTCGGCCAATATGTACCAATAAAAACTGGTAAAGGGCATAGGCGTTACCATAATTCGTTTAACTTCCGGATGGTGTTCCTTCATGTAAGAAACGGTGTGATTCCACACATACCATTTAATTAATAAACCAAGGAGCAAATACGAGGTTGAATAGATCAATCCAACAGCATTGACTCTCCTACGTTTCTTGCTGCTTCGATCCAAGCGCATAGCCCAAATCAGCAACCCCATAAAAGGCAGCGTGTACAAGGGATCAATAACAAAAACGGAATTGAAGGTAATGCGGGCATCCAAGGGCCAGAAAAACTGGGTTCCGTAATTCGTGAACATGTCCAGTATGGGATGCGTAACGATCCCCCAAAAGAACAAATGCGTCCACAACCAAAACCCATGATGGCTTTTAGATATCCGGTTAAAAATCCAACCTAATATGGGAGATATTAAGACGGCAAACAGCAAAGAATGCGAAAAACCGCGATGCACCAAGGCGGCCTCGATGGGATGGTAAAAGGCTCTTAGAAAAACATCCAGGTCGGGAATGGTTCCTGCCACAGCTCCCCAAAGCACGGCCCGATTGCCCAATTTCTTACCCGCCACCAATTCACCAACCGCTCCTCCAAGAACGATCTGTGTTAAAGAATCCATGCGCTAAATTACTGCGGAAATTTGAATCAAACATCGCTTCTCAACGACCGTTTCCACAATTTCTTTCGATGATCCCTTGACCGTTGACTTTATTTACAATCGCCTAGGCAATCCATCCCTTGAAATCGCCACCTAGTTTTCCCAAAAGTCAAATAATCTCATTAATCCATCACCTTCTGAGGTAATCCTCCTAACTCCCATCGCGACTCAAATCCATGAACGCGATCTCTACCCTTCATAGGGCCTGAATCCATCGATTCCTAACACGTGAACCGTGCCTTTTTCCCCCTTGATATCCCACTGTTTTTCTTGATGAAATCGGAACAAGGTCAACGCACGCAAAGGCACGTCTTGTGGCGTGTAAACGTACATATGACGGGGGTCATACCCTAAGTACGGTTTAAAGTCTTCCCTTGCAGCATTATCCACCAACCATTCATTCTTCAAGATTTTCGTATCAATTCTCCAGTAATCATATGCCTCAACTATGGAATTTCCATACATTTCTTCTAAGTCAAAATCCGACTCAAAGGGGTACACAAAAGGATACCATTCCGCGTTGGGTTTGGTGGTCAGGTTGTGGGCATAAACGCCTTTGGGGATGCATGAATTTTTCCTGCCGTGCGCCATTAAACCCCAAGCTAAAATGCCCTCTCTGCAAGCAGGATGAGCTACATGAAAAACATAACGATGCGTTTTGATGAGGTTATCCAACGATTTTTCCATTCGGTATGCGGTAAAAGGTTATACGTTGCCAGGCTGACTCCTGTCAGTTGCTGTTGTATCCTTTACACAAGTCCGATGGTTGTGATCGATTTAAATATATAAAACCAAGTTGGTTTTTGCAAAAATTCTATAAGATCATTCAATCGCTGCAGCGAAACTTGAACCACATCACGACGGAAAGTTCCTATAAAATTCATTTTTATCTTAACGACAAAGTCTATCCACTCGAAATTTATTACCTAGCTTTGCACAAAATTATTACCATGAGAAACGCTCTTGCTATAGCAACCCTTCTACTTTTCTCCTTAACCTATGCGCAATCCGTTAAAGGAGAGGACATTAAATACACTTACATAAAGTTACCTTCTCATCCCATCACCCCTAAACCCGTAAATTACCTGTCCTTTGTTACCGCCGCTTACGAAGCTGAAAACCAAAAATTATTGGCTGCTTATGAATCAGAAAAAGCCTTAGCAGAAAGCGACTATCAACGACAAATGGCAGAATTACCTGAAAAGCAAAAAGCAGCAGATGAGAAATATGAACGTGAAATGAATGCTTGGAACGAAAAATCAACAGCTTCCAAACTCATCGAAAGTAAGTTACTTAATGAGAATAATCGTCCGGTTAAGGATTATGTACCCCAACCCTACCGCCGCAATGTTGCAGCACCCGTTTTAAAAACTACTTACGACTATAACTCCTTGGCCTCTACCTATCTTCGCCTAGACGGTTTTGAAAAAGGAAATGCCAATGCTTTAATTTATTCAGTCACCTTGAATGGATTCGAATCAACTCCAGCACGTGTGGTTTCCGAAGTACGAAAGGAAGTTTCAAGGGTAAATAACGTGAGTACTACCTCCGACGTAATGTACTATCA